>SAMEA104315423__coassemble_1619_pt1 | contig 134600 bp, 137 predicted proteins | sample SAMEA104315423__metabat2_low_PE_012 | metagenome-assembled genome bin SAMEA104315423 (sample SAMEA104315423) | gut metagenome | biome: Monkey gut; feature: monkey-associated habitat; material: faeces | place: China | collected 2013 | reverse complement strand
TTTTGCTTTCATCGCGATTCGCATCGATTTCTGTCGTGCCTCACGAGTCAGCTTAGTTATAATATCATGCGTTTTTTCCTATGTCAACAACAAATTTCATTTTTTTCAAAGAAATTAAAAGCACCACAAGATGTTGTCCCTGTGATGCTTTCAAACCGCAATTATAAGAAAGTCATAAGCAATGTGAGCACAAAATTGTTCTCATACGCCCAGATCAAAAGCGGCGATTCATATATATATGAAATTAATGCAATTCCAATATCGGTTGTTCCTGCCATCGCAATAATCGCAAATGCCAACCATATAATGAGAATTCCTTTCACTAACCCTGCAAATAAACCAAGTAAGCGGTTTATTCCACCTATTAAAGGAAGTTTCTCAACAACTTTCAATACAACCGACAATAAATGAAACGAGATTACTGCAATCAGTAACACTAAAACAAAAGAGATCACACGCATCACAAGGTCTGTCGCGCGCCCTGCCACTACATCATACGCACCGCTTCCCTCCAGAATCTGATCTGCAATCTTATTCGTGTCAAAAAGCTTATTAGTTACTGCATCCGGAAGTTTCATCTGCAGATCACGATAATTCTTTTTTCCCTGTCCCGGATTCTGTGCATCTGGCTCACGGTCTTCTTTCTGCCCGTTTGTATCCCCTATCACAAGTTCATGAAGTTTCTCATCCAGATTCGATTCTATCCGATTATCTATATTTGTTTTTTCCGTTAATACATTTGCCACATAGGGTGTCGCCCACGTAACAAATACAAGTATTGCAATCCACGCGAGCATGGAATAGATTACACGCAGGAATCCCTTGGAAAACCCCCAGACAATATTCCCTGCAAGCACCAGGATTACAATTATCAATAGCCAGTTCATCTTAATCTTACCTCATCCGTCTCTCCGCTCAGCACGAATGTGTAGCTTGTCGCATCGGTTCCTGACAGGATCTTATATAACTCCTGATCAAATGTATAGGAAAATTTCCGGATACTGTGTATCGTGTAAATTTCGCAATGATAATCATCGCGTACACACACCTCGTTATGATCAAGAAATTCTATCCTGTTATATGCGATTGTAGTATCATTCTCCATCGCCGTATTTCCGTTTAGATCATATACCTGAATATGCCAGCTGCCCTCATTCTTAGTGCTCGCATAGGTAATTCCCACATATTTATTATTGCAGAAAACGCTTTGGACTTCCTGTTCAAAATCCACCTGGCGTTTCAGAGCTGGCTTCTGAGTCCCTTCGAATACAAGAAATCCGGCGTCCGACAATGCCACCATTCGATCCGCTGCCACATAAGAGATTTCGGAAATAAACGTATCTTCATAAGTATAAGTTCCGACATTATTATCAATCTCATTCTGTCCGACCGATCCAAAGTTATAGAAACTGATTGTAGAACTAACCTTGCCCTCTTTGACATCAAGCATATCTACTGCCAGTTTCTGCGCATCGTAAGACAATGCGATATCCACCGGAAAGCTTCCCTTTTCTGCATAAAATTCGCCATTTGCAAGCTGATTTCCCTTGCGGTCATACATGCGGACAGTTGAGACATTATCTTCCTTCATTAATACCGCAACCGTTCCCTGATTGGCAACACACACGGTACTGATCGGTGTTGAAGTCTCGATTTTTTTCGAAAGTCCGGTTGTTGTCATAATATAGATGGATGTACCACCCTGATCATAAATCGCAAGATAATTCTCGCAGATGGACAACATCGGTGTACTCATCTCGAATGACTGGTTCCAGATCAATTCATCATCTGAATTGCGGTAAACAATTCCATCATTGTTATACTCCAGGGTTTTTCCGAGAAACGTCTCATATTTGGTCGATCCACTATCCTGCTGTTCCGTCTTGTTACGAATCTCATAAGAATCGTAACTGCGCAGCGCATTCCATAATTGCGCCCCCGCAAAAAGTAATGCAATGACAAAAACGCCTATGATCACCCGGCGGACGATCTTGTGTCTGTGCCTCCTGATCTGCTGCTCGAGTTCCTCCTGTGCCTCACTGTTTATCTCTACGGTTTTAAAATCTTTCTTATCTGCCACCGTTTTATCTCTCCTTGTATTTATTGCATGATATATCGCAATTATAACATTCTGCCAATCATTACGGAAGTAACAATTTCTGATCAACGCGAAGATCGTCTGCATTTTCCAGATTGTTACATTCCTTTAATTCCTTCAGTCGGTCTGTCGATCCGTATATCTGCCTGCAGATCGAGGTAAGTGTGTCGCCCGCTTTCACGGTATAATACTCCGGCTTCGCCACGGACGCGTCCGTTTCTTCCGCCGCATTTTCCGTTTGATCTACGTTTTTCGAGCCCGCTACGCCTGCTTTTGAATTTTCGTCCTGTGCGTCTTGCTTATCCGCCTCCACGTTGGCATCCCGTTCTTCCCTTGCATCCGCATCTGTTTTCGAATCTTCCATCTTCTTGATATCACCTGCCGCAATCGACTCGATTGGAATGAGATCCAAGGTTTCCGTATAGGTGTTTTTCTCATCGGGTATCTCTTGCTCTGTCGCTTCAGTTTCTTTGATTTCCGTTCCGACGAGCACCTGCGGTTTATCGCCTGTCTTATTCCCCAGCGAAGCAATTGTCTGCATGGTCTTCTCCAATCCCGGAATGTGAATGCGATCCTGCACCACGCCAAGTCCGACAATCACAACGAGCAGTGCCACCGCCGCGGTCATCGCATACGAAGTTGCGCTGGTTGTCTCCTTTTCTCCAACGCGTTTTTTCTCTTTTATCTGTTTTCGGTATTGTGCACGGTCTGTCTTAGGTTCCGATGCAGGAACCGTCCCCATCCGTGCACGTTTCGGCATTTCTACGACAACCTCCGGCGGGCACACCTGTCTGAGTTCCCGCGCATAAAATATGTAAAAGCCTTCTTTTTTCTGAAGCCAGTTTCCCTTATTGATATAGAAAGACTCCTCACCCTCAATACTATCCATAAGAAAAAGCACCTGATGCGCACCACCAAACTGCTCTCTGTGGATCGCTTCAAGCTCCGGCGTCATACTCGGTGCATAACCTTTCTGATCCATCGCCCAGCCGACGATGATCGAGTTCTCATACGACCGTTTCACCTCGCGGAACACATCTGACCACGCGCGATTGTTCCATTGTGGCGCATTTTGCACAAACTCTATCTTAAGAACCGGAATTGCAGCCTCGATAAAGGTTGTATATCGCCCCTGAATGCATTCTGTGTGCCCCATAAAGACAAACACCTTCTTCTCTGCATAATCTTCCTCATGTATTCTTGCGTAGACTGCATTCTCTATGTAGATTTTATCTTCCTGCGTCGGCATTCCGATTTGGCGGATGTTCTTCAGATCTCGTTCATTCTTCGTCTCGATATCAATCATTTGCCCACTCCTTATCCAACAAATCCTATCTTTTCGTTTCCTTATGCTATCACACAGGCGTAGTAGAAATTTGGAAAAACCTGACAGGTCTTCAAAAAATCAAATGACGTTTTCCGACAACAACTCCTTCAAAACGCAACAAAGCTGCCGCTTTCGCGACAGCTCTGAAATCTTTTCTCTTATTTATTTGCAGAAAGCTTTCACTTTCTTATAGATGCCCTCTGCATCAAGCTCATACTTATGGATCAGTTCAACTGCCGGTCCGGACTCGCCGAACTTATCGTTGACGCCGATACGCAGCATCTTCGTCGGTGCCTTCTCACAGAGTACTTCTGCAACGGCACTTCCGAGTCCGCCGAGGATCGAATGTTCCTCTACGGTTACAACCTTACCAGTCTTGGTTGCGGATGCAATAACCAGTTCCTCATCGAGCGGCTTAATAGTATGAATATTGATTACCTCTGCAGAGATTCCGTCCTTATCAAGCATCTTAGCTGCTTCGAGCGCCTCAGAGACTTCCAGTCCGGTTGCAAAAATCGATACGTCTGTACCTTCTTTTAAGGTAATGCCTTTGCCGATTTCAAACTTATAATCCGCATGATCATTGATAACCGGTACTGCAAGACGTCCGAAACGGAGATATACCGGTCCTACATATTCATATGCAGCTTTCACTGCTGCACGCGCCTCAACATCATCCGAAGGATTGATCACTACCATTCCCGGGATTTCACGCATCAAAGCAAGATCCTCAAGACACTGATGTGTTGCTCCATCCTCACCGACAGAAATTCCGGCGTGAGTCGCACCGATCTTCACGTTCAGATGCGGATATCCGATTGAGTTACGCACCTGCTCATAGTTACGTCCTGCTGCAAACATCGCAAATGAGCTGATAAATGGCACTTTACCGCAGGTTGATAATCCTGCCGCAATGCCCGTCATATTACACTCTGCAATACCACAATCCCAGTGGCGCTCCGGAAATTCTTTCTGGAAAATACCGGTTTTTGTTGCTCCTGCAAGATCCGCATCAAGCACGATCAGATCCTCGTGTTCCTTACCAAGCTCTACCAATGCGTTACCATAGCTGTCACGCGTTGCAATCTTCTTTACTTCTGACATAATGCTTCACCTGCTTTCTCAAGTTCGTCCATAGCGATCTTGTATTCCTCATCGTTTGGAGCTTTTCCGTGCCATCCTGCCTGGTTCTCCATATAGGATACCCCTTTGCCCTTGACGGTCTTAGCGATGATAGCCGTCGGCTGTCCCTTGGTCTCTCTTGCTTCCTTGAAAGCGGCACGAATTTCATCAAAATTGTTTCCATCGATTACGATCGTATGGAAATTAAATGCTTCAAATTTCTTATCGATCGGATACGGAGAGCAGACTTTGTCGATTTCTCCATCGATCTGTAAGTTATTGTTGTCGACGATCACAACGAGGTTGTCCAGCTTGCGGTGTCCTGCCCACATAGCAGCTTCCCAGATCTGTCCTTCCTGAATCTCACCGTCTCCGGTCAATGTATACACACGATAATCCTTGTTATCAAATTTGCCTGCGGCTGACATACCAACAGCAGCTGACACGCCCTGTCCAAGCGATCCGCTGGACATATCCACGCCCGGAATATGCTTCATATCCGGATGTCCCTGCAGATAGGAACCCGTGTGGCGAAGTGTCGTAAGGTCTTCCTTCGGGAAAAAGCCTTTCTCTGCAAGTGTCGAATACAATGCAGGTGCAACATGACCCTTGGATAATACAAAGCGGTCACGGTTCTCATCCTTCGGATTCTTAGGATCAACGTTTAATTCTTCGAAATATAAGTAAGTGAAGATATCAGCAGCAGACAATGATCCGCCCGGATGACCGGACTTTGCACTGTGAACTGCAGTTACAATACTTTTGCGAATCTCATTCGCAGTCTTTTCCAGTTCTAAATTATTCATAGACTCTCCTTTTTTAAAGTTCCGTTCTTCCCTGCAGCGCACGAAGCAGTGTTACTTCGTCAATGTATTCCAGATCTCCACCAACCGGAACTCCGCTGGCGATTCTTGTCACTTTGATGCCGGTCGGTTTGATCAGCTTGCTGATATACATTGCGGTCGTCTCGCCCTCCAGGCTTGAGTTGGTTGCAATGATCACCTCATTGACATCCCCCTCCAAACGCACCATGAGTTCCTTGAGCTTGATATCGTTTGGCCCGATTCCAAGCATCGGCGAGATGGCTCCATGCAGCACATGGTAGACACCATCGTACTTGCCGGTTTTCTCATACGCTACAAGATCACGTGTATTCTCAACCACCATAATTGTCTTGTGGTCACGTGCTTCATCACTACATATAGGACAAATTTCCTGATCTGTCAAGTTAAAGCAGCACTTGCAATACTTCACGTTATGCTTTGCGGACAGAATTGCAGAAGACAATGCCTCCACATGATCCTCCGGCATATTTAATATATGAAACGCAAGCCTCTGCGCAGACTTCGCTCCGATACCCGGAAGCGAAGACAGTTCCTCAATCAGTTTTGAAATCTCATTACTGTAATAATCCATCTTAGAATGGGAATCCTCCACCCAATCCTCCTGTGATCTGTGACATTGACTTCTGGGAAGCTTCATCAACCTGACGCAGCGCCTCATTTGTTGCTGCCATGATCAGATCCTCGAGCATCTCGATGTCATCGGGATCAACGACTTCTTCCGCAAGCTTCACTTTGACAACCTCATGCTTACCGGATACCGTCACTTCAACTGCTCCGCCGCCTGCTGCTGCCGTAATCTCCTGCTCCTCAAGCGCTTTCTGCGCTTCTTCCATCTGGCGCTGCATCTTCTGCGCCTGTTTCATAATGTTGTTCATGTTTCCCGGCATTCCACCCGGGAATCCACCTCTTTTTGCCATGTGGGTGACCTCCATATATTTTATTAAAGTGTTCTATGATACACGAATTGCTACGCTGCTTCCCAACTCTCGCAATTCTATCATCATCATTAAAAATCTTCTTCCTCAATATCAAAATTGATTGCCTGACGCAAATCAGGGACCGTATCAGCGGCGCTCCTTCCGCTCTCATTCATATGAAGCGTTACTTCAATCTCTTTTCCGACACGATTCTCCATCAGTCGCTTAAAATGCGTCATGCATTCCGCCTTATCCTCATTCAGATAGGCAAAAGCATTCTTATCATCAAAGACAAGCATCAGATCTCCGTTATTTCCAAGGCTCGGTACCGCCTTGTTCAAATACTGGCGGGACAATCCCCCTGCCTCGGAGAGAATCGCTTTCCAGTTCTGCACGACCTGCTTAATATCATCCGGTATCGCTTTCGGCATCGGAGGCTTCTCTGCAGGAGCTGCCACACTTTGCGTAACTGCCTGCGCAGCCGCGTTCGGTGCAATCGGCACAACGCCACTTGCCAGCTTCTTCTCTAGATCATCCAGCCGATCCACAAGCGATGAATAATCGGTCTCCATCTGCGGCCGGCAAAGCTTGATGATCGCAACCTCAAGCACAATTCTCTTCTGTGCCGCATACTTAATTTGATTGCTCAGTTCCGAGAATATACGAATATAGCGCATGAGCACTTCCGGTTCTACCATCTGTGCTTCTTCCCTGAGTGCCGCCAGATTGTCTGCCGACATATCAAGAACTTCCTCCATCTCATCCGAACTCTGCAGAAGCAGAAGGTTTCGCATGTACCACGTGAAATCATTGACAAGCTGCCCCAGTTCGCGTCCTTCATCCACCAGTTCCCCGACAACGTGGATCGCGCCGGTCACATCACGTTGAATGATTTCTCGCAAAAGGCGCGAGAATACTTCCGTATCAACTGCTCCGAGCACGTCAAGTACATTCTCATAAGTAAGTTTCTCACCGAGATGGAATGCAATGCATTGATCCAGAAGACTTAAAGCATCTCGCATGGAGCCATCGCCCGCTTTTGCAACATAGCGCAGCGCGCGCTCCTCCACATCAACCTGCTCCTCCGCCATCAGCTCCGTGAGCCGGTTCGTAATCGTGTCGATCGAGATACGATGAAAATCATATCTCTGGCAACGCGACAGGATTGTGATCGGAATCTTGTGCGCCTCCGTTGTCGCAAGAATAAAGATGACGTATGCCGGTGGTTCCTCAAGTGTCTTAAGCAGCGCATTAAACGCTCCCGTCGAAAGCATATGTACCTCATCAATGATATAGACCTTATACTTGCCTTCCGTCGGGCGGTACGCGACCTCCTCCCGGATCTGACGGATATTGTCTACACCGTTATTTGATGCCGCATCAATCTCTATGACATTCATAGAAGTCCCGGCGGCAATGCCCTTACAGGAAGGGCATTCACCACAAGGACTTCCGTCTACTGGATGTTCACAATTTACTGCTTTGGCAAAGATTTTGGCAACCGTTGTCTTACCTGTGCCTCGCGTTCCGCAAAACAGATAGGCATGTCCGATTCGATCGGCTTTAATCTGGTTCTTTAATGTTGTTACAATATGATCCTGTCCCTTGACGTCCTCAAATTCCTGAGGGCGGAACTTACGGTATAGCGCCGTATAAGACATGGTTTATAACCTCCTAGTCACCGAAACTGATTCCGGTTCTCTTTGCTTCTTTGATCATCTGGCTGTCCGGATCTACCATCTTCAGCTTTCCGGCAACCTCTCCGAGCGGTACACGCTTCGTCTTATTATTGATCATCGCGATCATGCAGCCATAATCCTCGTCCATGATCGCCTTGGCAGCTGCCGATCCGAGTCTTGTACACAGAATTCTGTCGTAAGGGCATGGGCTTCCACCTCTCTGCGTGTGTCCCGGAACTGCAACACGTACTTCCGTTCCGCACACTTCCTTGATTTTGTCTGCAATCTCATAAGAGACAGACGGATACTTGCTCTCTGCAAGCTTTGCCTTATATTCCTTCTTGGACAAGGCAGCATCTTCTTTGGAGATTGCGCCCTCTGCAACGGCAAGAATGGTAAAGCCCTTGCCATCCTTTGTGCGATTGTGGATTGCTTCCACTACCTTATTGATATCATACGGTATCTCAGGAAGCAGGATAATATCTGCGCCGCCGGCAATACCAGCATACAAAGTCAGCCAGCCGACTTTGTGTCCCATGACTTCTACAATGAACACACGGTTATGAGATGCCGCTGTCGTATGAATGCAGTCGATTGCTTCTGTTGCAATATTGATTGCACTCTGGAATCCGAATGTCACATCGGTTCCGTAAATATCATTATCAATAGTCTTCGGAAGATGGATGATGTTGAGTCCTTCTTCACGAAGCAGATTGGCTGTCTTCTGAGTTCCGTTACCGCCAAGAATAACCAGACAATCAAGGTTTAATTTGTGATAAGTCTGCTTCATCGCCTCAACCTTGTCGAGTCCGTTCTCATCCGGCACTCTCATCAGTTTGAACGGCTGGCGGGATGAACCGAGAATTGTTCCACCCTTGGTCAGAATTCCGGAAAAATCAGCAGATGTCAAAAGACGATAGTCTCCATAGATCAATCCTTTATATCCATTTTCGAATCCATAGATTTCTAAATCCTTTACATTCGCAGAAAGTCCTTTGACAACACCTCTCATTGCGGCATTTAAAGCCTGACAATCTCCACCGCTTGTCAGCATTCCAATTCTCATCATGCGTGCTCCTCCTCTTACCTGAGTATTATGTGCCTGTTCAAAACATTCTATAACTACGAATTGTTTCGTTGCTACGCAACTCTCACAATTCTACACACATTCGCAATCCGTTGATTTTGTTTTACAAAATCACTACTTGCTCACGTGTGTGCAGGTCACTAAGGCAAGAGGCTTTTCCTGCCAGCAGGAATGCCTCTCACCTTGTGACCTTTGTTATTATATATTATACTATGAATCAAAATGAAGGACAAGATAAGCATCTTGAAAAATGCAACAGATTTGTTATAATGAATGCAGTGCTGATTTCATTGGTATCTGTGGAGAGTTGTCCGAGAGGTCGAAGGTGCCGCACTCGAAATGCGGTTTGCGTCGAATAGGCGCAACGTGGGTTCGAATCCCATGCTCTCCGTTATATATGTTAACTTTAAAAGCACAGGCCTTCGCCTGTGCTTTTGTCGTTCTTATTCCATATCCTGTTGTACGTCCTGCTGACGGTCTCTGCGATTATCGCGACGTCTGCGACGATTCTGATAATCTCTCTTTCCATCCTCAAACTCCTCGCGGTCACGGTTTCGGCCCCGATCTCTGTCCCTGCGATCGCGGTTATCCCGCTGATTACGGTTGTCGCGATTCTCCCGGCTCCGTCCTCCACGATTGTCCCAGCCTTCCTGGCTCTCGCGCTCCTCACGGATCTCCCGGTTGTCACGATTATTGCGCTTCTCCCGCTGATTATTTCTTCCCGGATCCCGATGTTCACCTCTGTCAGCACCATTGTCATTCTTGCGGTTCTCCGGAACCGGACGCTCCTTCTTGCGTCCAATATACACATTCCACTTCATGTACGCTTCCTGCGCATTTCTCGATTTATAGATAACATTGCGTTCTTCGCCCACAATGTCCGTAATGCTGTACCAGCCCTTGTCATACTGGAACTCGGCATTCTTACCCTCAAGTTCCTTGCTGCCCAGCACAAATTTGTTTACAGGCTGCTGCTGCGCCATACTATTCCTCCTCGTTCTTTGAACGTAGCACGTATTCTACTGCTGCTTTCAATAATTCATTCTTCTCAAGTTCCTCGGTTCCAAGCATCGCCTGCGCTTCCTCCCTGCTGAACAATTCACGCAGCACAACCTGATGATGTTCAACCGGTATGTAGGACACCTTGGTTTTGTCCGTCAGGCTGCGAAGCACATAATAGGGAACTCCTGCTTCTCCACGGGTGGCAGACAATGATACAATGTTATCAACCTGGCACAAGCCCATTGTTTCACTGTATATGATCTGTTTCTTCTCAAACATACTGCTCCACCTCTTAGTTTTGTGTTCTGTTGTATCATTATAGCATACCTGCTACGCATTTTCAAAAAGCATTTTCTGGTCTTATAATTTTTTCTTTTTCTGAACATTTACATCATATCAGTTCTGTATATAATAAGTCTTAACATGATTCGCGGCATGACTTATCATCCCGAATTTTTAAGCAAGGAGATTTCCCATGAAAAAAGCAGCCGTTATCAACGACTTATCAGGATTTGGCAAATGTTCACTCACTGCCGCGATCCCCGTACTTTCGGCTTTGGGCGTGCAATGCTGCCCTCTTGCCACAGCGGTTCTGACCGGGCAGACCGGCTATCCGTATTTTCACTGCACGGATCTGACCGATATGATGCCACAATACATTGATGCCTGGACACAGAACAATGCGCATTTTGATGCCATCTACAGTGGATATATGACCGGGCGAAAGCAAATTGAACATCTGCTTGATCTGATCACGCATTTTCGATGTGACGATACACTGCTTCTGGTCGATCCGGTAATGGGTGACGACGGGCGCGTGTACGGCATCTACTCCGATGATCTCTTAGATGGTATGAAAGAGTTGTCACGAAAGGCGGATGTCATCACACCAAACCTGACAGAAGCGTGTCTGCTCTCCGGAACCGACATTGCAAAAGCGATGAACTATCATGACGCAGAGAGTTTTCTTTCTTTTGCCTCTGAGACGGCCGAAAAACTTCGCGAACTTGCCGAGCGGCCACAGGATGTTGTCATCACCGGTGTCAAATGCCGAAAGGAAGAAACGCCTTTTATCTATAACATCGCCGTCACGGAGCGCGGCGTACACACGAGTCGCTCCCATCTGTTCAACCGGAGTTTTTCCGGTACCGGTGATCTGTTCGCATCTGTCCTATGTGGTTGCAGGGTAAATGGAATGACAACCGAGGATTCCATCGATCTGGCCGGCAGATTTCTTTACCATAGCATTGCCGATACGATGAATGACAACATTCCGCCGAATGATGGAATCAACTTTGAGAAATACCTGGTGGATCTGCTCCATGTATCCGCCTGAATTCAAATGGACTCGGAAATCTCTACCACAAGCGCGATATCGTGCCGGAACTTGCAGCGGTCATTGACAGCGTATCCATCAGTCTGAATGCGCCAAACGCGGTGGTGTTCATCTAAAAGTTCGTAAGTTTTCCAAGAGGGCTTAAGATCGGAAGTCCCTTTCGGTTGGATGGCTTGTTCTCTTCGGCAGCCTGAGTAAGCCGGTTACGGATGTTCTGCATCCTCTGATCGAGCTGCGCACTGATTTCCGCGCACTCGGTAAGTTCTGCCGCTAATTGTTCCGCCTCGGTCGGCGGAACATTTTTCTTATAACGGACTTTATGCTCCAGGCTCGCCCAGAAGTCCATCGCAATCGTTCGAAGCTGCACCTCTACTTTCATCTCCCGCTTCTCGTTCTGCAGGAAGATCGGCACTGCCACAATCAGATGCAGACTCCGGTAGCCGCTCGGCTTCGGATTCTTAATATAATCCTTCATCTCGATTAATCGGATATCATCCTGCTGAAGCAGGCATTTTGCCAAAAGATAAATATCTTCCGGAAAAGAACACACAACGCGCACACCGGCAATATCGTTAATGTTCTGCTCGATCGATTCAAGCGTCAATGGAATGTTCTTGCGGCGTACCTTCTTGATGATACTGTCAAGAGACTTCACCCTTGTCTTGATCGACTCGATCGGATTCCTGTCATATTCCAATGAGAACTGTTCGTTTAATACTTTGAACTTCGTCTCAATCTCCATGATCGCACACCGGTAATATGCCATCAAACTGTCCATCGGCTTCGTATTCTCCTGCACAAAATCCAGGAATTCATCCGACATCAGGCTGTTTCTCACTAATTCCGTCATCGCCTGTTCAATATAATCATTTACATAGGTATCTATCTTTCGCATGGTTTCTTACCCCTTTATCTCTTGAAATGTTATCATAATCATATTATATACGATGGGCTGTGAAAACGGAATGAACAAAGCATAAACTTTTACTTAAGATTTACAACATGAAAAGCATCGACTTTGGCACGTTGCTCATATAAAAAGGAAGTGCCGTAAACCGACACTTCCCCCTGTAAGTAATATGAGTAATCAAAGGATTTAATCCTTGAACAAATCCGTTGAATAGTAACGGTCTCCACTATCCGGGAGTAACGCTACAACTGTCTTACCCTTGAACTCCGGGCGCTTTGCAACCTCAATTGCTGCATACAATGCTGCACCGGACGAAATACCTACCAGCACGCCTTCCTCCTTTGCAATCTCCTTACCTAATGCGAAGGAATCCTCGTTGGATACTGGAATGATTTCATCATAAATCTCTGTGTTCAGTGTGTTCGGAACGAATCCAGCTCCGATACCCTGAATCTTATGTGCGCCTGCCTGACCGGTAGAAAGTACTGCAGAGGTAGCCGGCTCAACAGCTACAATCTTCACATCTGCCTTCTTACTCTTTAAGAATTCGCCGACACCGGTGATGGTTCCGCCTGTTCCGACACCTGCTACAAATGCATCAACCTCTCCGTCGGTATCTGCCCAGATCTCCGGGCCGGTTGTCTTTCTGTGTGCTGCAGGGTTTGCAGGATTCTCAAACTGCTCCGGGATGAAGCTGTCCGGGATCTCTTTGTGGAGTTCCTCCGCCTTGGCGATCGCACCCTTCATTCCCTTGCTTCCATCGGAGAGAACAAGTTCTGCACCGTATGCCTTAATGATATTACGGCGCTCAACGCTCATCGTCTCCGGAAGAACGATGATCAGGCGGTATCCCTTGGCAGCTGCAATTGCTGCGAGTCCGATTCCAGTATTACCGGATGTCGGCTCGATAATCGTGGATCCTTCCTTCAATTTTCCATCTCTCTCTGCCTGCTCGATCATTTCTTTTGCGATACGATCTTTCACAGATCCGGCCGGATTGAAATACTCAAGCTTCGCAAGCAGTCTTGCCTCTAAACCATACTTCTTCTCAATATGCGTCAACTCTACGAGTGGTGTATTACCGATAAGTCCTAATGTTCCCTGATAAATATTTGCCATATTTGTGACCTCCATCTTTATTATATTTTATTCCGCTTTTAATTCCTTATTTTCCCACTGAGTTAGTGGGAATTCATTTGATGTATTGAATATACACCTATTCGGATGGAGTGTCAATATGTTTTTCACTTTTGCACGCGAAAACGTACCACACAAAATACGGAGTCCCCATTCAAGGACTCCGTATACCGTTATATCTGATTTATTTACAAGCCTTTGGGATCTTAAAATCGGCTGCCTTATTATACTTTGAATAGGTTACGGTTGAACTTGCCTTTGTGTAGTTCATTTTCAAGGCTGTAGTATCTTCCTCTCCTTCCATTTCTAGACTCTGAACCAAAAGTTCCATATAGTCATTCACAAATGCTGTCATATCTGTGGATACCTTAATCGGAAGATAGGTTTTCTGATCAATCCAAATATTTACTTTGATTGGTTGTAATGCAGAAGTATCAAATGAGAATTCGTCACCTAATCCTAATCCAGAAAAAATTTCGGTCATAGCATCGCCAAGATCCTTACCGGAAATCTCTGCTGAAATTTGAACGGCATTAACCTTATTCACTTTCACATTTTCCTTTACAATTCTAGTATTAGAATATATATCTGTATCAATGGATTTCAGACTATCCTCAATACCGCTCATATCCATTTTATAATATTTTTTTCCATCCAAAGAGACATAAGTAATCGTCTTTCCTTTGGAATTTTTCTTCAAATACATAATTGTTTTTTGTTTACTACTTTCACCATCTACTTTCATATATGTCGTCGAAACCGCTTTCGCCTTCATCGGCTTACTAAAAGAAATTACCTTCTGAACAGTCTTTACATTTGCAGTCTCACCATTTGTTATCGCATTTTGAACCGTCGTTGTCGTCGCTTCATACGATTTCACCTTATTTGCTGCTTTCGTCATCTTTTTCAGATACTGGTCAGCAGATACGGCTGCCGCATGAGCCGGCACTACATTCACCAATGTACACAGAATTAACGTAGCTGCCAGTGCGAACGCTTTCACTCGCTTCTTCATTTTTTTCATAACTATCCTCCTTAATTTTGCTTTTCATAACACAATTTACTATTTCAACATATCATTTGTGATCTGCAAATACAATCACATTAAGTCAATTCTAACATTTTTAAGGATATTTTAAGATTACAAAGCAGTGAAAAAAAGCATCGGATTTCTCCGATGCTCCTTAATCTCTATTCTGTAAACACTTCGATGTCCTGCGGACAAAATGTCTTGTTCTTACTTGTAATCTTGACTTTCAGTTTTATGTCATCTGTATGTCCAACTGCAATCGTAATAAAAGAGTTATTTCCTTTCGCTGCTGTGCCTTTGAAAGTTACCTCATCGACTCTCTTTTTACCTTTCGCATAATAGCCTAACCCTAATTTCTCACCAGCATCACAGCTGACTCCCTGTAAGGCCTCATAATCTTCCCATAACCATGGGACTACAAACATCTGGTCTCCGGCAGTTCCGTCAACCACTGCTATCTGGACTGTCAATGTTGCATCTTCCTTCATTTTTAACGGAATCATATAAGTTGTAGATTTCTTCAAAGTATACGTCTGTGTATAGGACTTCACATATTTCGTCGCTGCATAGGCATCTACCGTCGTTGTAACAAGGAGTGAAACAACAAGCACAAGCGCCATCATTCCACTCAATATTTTATTTCTGACTGCCTTCATTTCTTGTTGCCACCTTCCTCTCTATAAAATATGCAAACTATTTTAAAATTAGCATATCGTGTCCAGCCTTCGTGAAACAAACTCGCAACCATATTCTACAACGGTTTCCACCATAATTGCAAGTACTTCCCTCATTTCCATGTGTTTTTCATGATTTTCCACATATCATTACAAATTCCTGTCGTTTTCCACCTCAGAATCATCCAGTTCCCATCACAAAAACAAATCATCGCGCCTCCCGCTCTATCGTTCCTCCACAGAGCACATAATCATCACGATAAAATACTGCCGCCTGTCCCGGCGTCATCGCACGCTGCGGTTCATCAAACACAATGCGAAGCGTTCCGTCCGCCTGTGGATAGATCATGCACGGTGCACCCGCATGCGAATAACGGACTTTTCCGATTGCATGTACCGGTTCTGCTAAACTTTCCTCCGCCATATAATTGACATTTGCGACCGCACATTCTCTGCGGAAAAGGCTTTCCGACTTACAAAGTACGACTTCATTGTTTTCCGGGCGAAGTTCCTTCACAAAAATCGGTGTAGTACTCGGAATTCCAAGTCCCTTTCGCTGACCGATCGTGTAATGAATCAGTCCCTTGTGCTGTCCCATAATATTGCCTTCTTCATCCACAAAGTTGCCCGGAAGACTCTCCCGTCCGGTCTCTCTTGCAATAAATCCGGCATAATCATGATCCGGTACAAAGCAGATATCCTGACTGTCACGCTTCGTTGCAACCGGAAGTCCAATATCTTCTGCAATCTTACGAATCTGAGGTTTCTCATAGTCTCCGACCGGCATTAATGTATGTGCAAGCTGCTGCTGCGTCAGATTATACAATGCATAGGTCTGATCCTTCGCCGCCGTCACAGAATTGCGAATGCTGTATCTTCCATTTGGGAGCTTCGTGATACGCGCATAGTGACCGGTTGCGATATAATCCGCGCCAATCTCCAGAGAACGCTGCAGCAACGACTCCCACTTCACGTAGCGGTTGCAGGCAATACACGGATTCGGCGTGCGTCCATTCTCGTATTCATCCACAAAGTAATCAATGACCGCCTTCTGGAAATCCGCCTTAAAATTCATAACATAATATGGGATTTCCAACCGATCCGCCACGCGACGGGCATCATCAACCGCAGACAATCCGCAGCATCCACCCTCTCTCGCCTGTGTGAATACGTCCTCGTCCTGCCAGATCTGCATTGTGACTCCGATAACATCATATCCCTGCTCCTTGAGGAGATATGCCGCTACCGATGAATCCACGCCTCCTGACATTCCCACTACTACTTTTTCCTTCATTTCTACTTACCTCATCTATCTTATATGAGCGCGTCCACGAGTTTTGTCCTGCGCCTCGCTTTTTCCTTCGGGATAATTCTCACGGGTGTTCTTCTACACCCCGATACAAAATCAACCTGCACTAATTCTAGCACAGGTTGACCATATTGCATATGATTTTCTTTTAGTACTCCTCTTCCGGAGCTTCTTCCTTCTCGCTGATATCGTTGACCGGACGCTCAAGGCCTTCGATCTTGATATGATGCTTCTCCGCGTAATCCCATAATGCTGCGTGGATTGCTTCCTCTGCAAGAAGTGAGCAGTGAACCTTTACTGGTGGAAGTCCATCGAGCGCTTCCATAACCGCTTTATTGGTTACTTCCAAAGCCTGCTGGATGGTCTTGCCTTTTACAAGCTCGGTTGCCATACTGCTTGTTGCAACAGCGGCACCGCATCCGAATGTCTTAAATTTTGCTTCCTGAATGATGCCGTTGTCATCGATATCAAGATACATACGCATGATATCTCCACACTTTGCATTACCAACAGTTCCAACACCGCTTGGGTTCTCGATCTCACCAACGTTACGCGGGTTATTAAAATGATCCATTACTTTCTCGCTATACATAATTTATCCTCCGATCTCTCCTAGATATTATTTATTCTTGCGTACAAAATCTTCGTACAGTGGCGACATGCTACGCAGACGCTCAATAATCTTCTTTAATGTGTCAACCGTATAATCAATATCTTCCATAGTCGTCTTCTCTGAGATGGTCAGACGCAGACTTCCGTGTGCGATCTCATGTGGCAGACCGATTGCAAGAAGTACATGTGACGGATCCAATGAGCCGGATGTACAAGCCGATCCGCTGCTGCCACAGATGCCTGCCTGATCCAGGAGGATCAGCATCGACTCACCCTCAATGAAGCGGAAGCAGAAGTTCGCATTGTTTGGAAGGCGATCCGTACGATGTCCGTTCAGTCTTGAATAAGGAATCTCATTCAGAACACGATCAATCAGATGATCACGAAGTTTGATCTCATACTCATTGTTCTTCTCCATGTTAGCAATCGAAATCTCTGTTGCCTTACCGATTCCGACAATACCCGGAACGTTGTGTGTTCCCGCACGGCGCTGACGCTCCTGTGCTCCACCATGAATGAAGGAAAGAATCTTAACGCCTTTGCGGATATACATAATTCCGATTCCTTTTGGACCATTGATCTTGTGACCGCTTGCAGAAAGCATATCGATATTCATCTCATCAACATTGATCGGAATATGGGCGAAAGCCTGTACTGCATCTGTGTGGAATAAGACACCGTGCTTCTTTGCGATCGCACCGATTTCTTTCAGCGGCTGGATGGTTCCGATCTCATTGTTGGCAGCCATCACGGAGATCAAAATAGTATCCGGACGGATGGCAGCTTCCAGCTCGTCCAATTTCACTTTACCATCTTCATCTACCCCCACATACGTCACTTCATATCCGTGTTTTTCGAGCCACTGTCCGGTATGCAGGATTGCATGGTGTTCAATAGCTGTTGTAATAATATGCTTTCCTTTATTTGCATAAGCTTCCGCAGTTGCTTTCAACGCCCAGTTATCGGACTCGCTTCCGCCGCCGGTGAAATAAATTTCATCCGTCTTAGCTCCGATTGCTTTTGCAACGATCTCACGCGCATGATCCACACCACGCTTTGCCTCTCCCGCAAAGCTGTAGATTGCGGATGGATTACCGTAATACTCGGTAAAATATGGTAACATTTCGTTTACTACTTCCGGATAAACCTGCGTAGTTGCTGCATTATCCATATAAATTAATTTACTCATAATCGTATCCTCTCTAAATTTTTATGCTTCTTCTAATCATCACTGTTAGATGACATAATCTCCGTTTTTCTCTCGCTGCCAGTCCACAAGATCCTGTAATGTCGTATGGTCAACCACCTCACTGATCGCATCATTGATCTTCTTCCACAGAATCAGTGTCACACAACTCTCCTGCCTTTCGCAGTTTACCTCATCCTCCTCGATGCAGGATACCGGTGCAAGCGATCCTTCTGTCAACCGAAGAATCATGCCGACCGTATAATCTTCCGGTTCCTTCCGCAGCATATAGCCACCCTGCGCACCACGCACACTCTTGACATATCCCGCACGATTCAATACTGAAATAATCTGCTCCAAATATTTATCAGAGATTCCCTGCCGCTTCGCAACGTCTTTGAGACTGACCGGACTCCCTGTATCATTCATTGCAAGATCGAGCATCAGACGCAATGCATATCTTCCTTTTGTCGATATCTTCATGTTTTCATCTCTTTTCTATATATACTTGCCAAACGCACACCTTTATGGTTTCATTCTATTAATTCCTAGTCGCGTTTTAATTCCTACTAAAATACTATATATTCATATTATGGTTTTGTCAATCAAAATTATGTATCTTCTTTGGTACATGGATTCTTTTCCTTCAAAAAACAACTTTCTTTTGCTTCCACGCCTATTTTATGCTAAAATGCAAGAGTGTTTCGACACCTTATTCTTACAAACGAAAAGAGGTATGTATTTATGGCAAGAGGCGTTGCAAATAAAAACTATTGGGTATTATTACTGCTCGTATTAGCCGGGGTTGTATTAGGCGGTTTTATCGGAGAACTGACTTCGAATATATCGTTTCTGCACTGGCTTTCTTACGGACAATCCTTTGGGCTTCAGAAGCCGCTGGTTCTCGACCTCGGCATTCTGGTTCTTACGTTCGGACTGACAATCAAAATTACCATCGCAGGTATCATCGGAATTCTACTTGCAATTCTCATTTATCGATTATTGTAAAGCACCTCAAAGGCGGTATAAAGTTTCCCGACAAACCGGAAACCCTATACCGCCTTTATTATTCACCATAATACAATTTCTATGCTTCTTTTAACCATTGCTGAATTTTCCACATCTGCTTCTTCATCGTCTCCCGCCCCAGCTTATAAGCAACAAGCAGCTTCTGACGATCGCGCTCGACTTTGCCTACATCAATCTTCTTCGGCGGCCGTATCACATACAAAGAACCTTCCTCTTCCTTCTTTCGAATATACTTTAAAGTTTCATTATATATCTCATGGCGGTGCTCCATTGCCTCAATCAGCTTCGGATATTTACGAAGCCTCATCCGGATCAGTGGCATTAACTGGTTTTTGGTCTTCACATAATCAAGCGGCTGCGTCAGGATTACAACATTGCGGTCATAGCCAATTTCTTCCATATAGCGCACAGGAATCGAGTCTGCGATCCCGCCGTCCAGCAACTCATAGCCATCCACGCTGACAACCCTTGATACAAGCGGCATAGATGCCGACGCGCGCAGCCAGATCATGCCTTCTTTATCGCATCGATCCACTTGCTTATAGACGGCCTCCCCGGTGTTCAGATCCGTTGCAACCACATAAAACGGCATCGGATTCTTGCTGTACGTTTCATAATCAAACGGATCCAGATGATCCGGAATGTCGTGGTAGCAGAACTGCTCACCAAAAATATCCCCGGTCTTAAGGAGCGAGCCGACACCCGCATAATGCGGATTATTGCAATACGCTGCATTATATCGGATCACACGCCCCGGCTGCTTTGATTTGTAATTACAACCAAATACCGCGCCTGCCGATACTCCAATCGCACCGTCAAATTCCATTCCCTGTTCCATCATAATATCAATAACTCCGGCGGTAAACATGCCACGCATCGCTCCGCCCTCCATGATTAATCCTTTTCTCATGTATGTTCCCTCCTTTCCGCTCGAACCTGCCCATTTTAACTTGGCACAATCTCTCTATCCAACAGGCACATCCCGTACTTTGAGTCTCTTACGCTTTCTTTTATATTATCCATCTTCACTCTATATTTCAAGCTTTGATTTCACTTACCTGCTCCCAGGAGATAAGGCATCTCCGTTTTTATCCGTGGGTTTCATAAAAATGCACAATATGAAACCCGGGTATCTGCGACAGATACCCGGGCCTCCCCTCTTATTTATATCAATATGTTATACCTTATACTGAATCGAGCGCCCTCACACTCTCAGTATTTTTTAAAGCGAATGGAACTAACTCATGAACAGCTGATTTCTTAAGTTCGATCATTTGCAGGAGAATCTCCACACTTCGTTGTGCAATCTCCTCATATTTCTGACGAATCGTTACAATTTTCGGATTGTAATAATCCGCCAGCTGAGTTCCGTCAAATCCAACGATCGAGATATCATCCGGAACCCGAAGCCCTGCGTCAAAGATTGCGCGCATCGCACCAACTGCCATCACATCTCCCATTGCGAAGACAGCTGTAATCGGAATCTTTCGACACAGAAGCTCGTTCATTGCATGGTAAGCACTTTCAAAGGAATAGCGTGCCTTGGCAAAATAGTTCTCCTGAAACTCCATTCCATGTTTCTCATAACTCTTGCAGCATCCCTGATAACGGTGCTCACTCGGGGAGGATGCATCCGGATCACCACCGATCATCGCAATATTGCGATGACCATGGTCAAACAGATAATCCATCGCCACTTCGGAAGCCGCCGTATCATCGGTTGAGACGGAGGATAAGTTATCAAAACCGAGTTCATCTGCCCGGTCAGTTACAAGAACACACGGAACATCTACTTGTGAGAACTGTTGCTTAAAATACTGTGCATTACTGCCAAGGAAGAAAATTCCTCGCGGCTTATGCTCGCGGCAAAGCCGAACGGCCTCTGCCACTTCGTTCGCTTCCTCATCCAGATAATGGATACGAAGCGCATAATCCGAATGCTCCAATGTTGACTGCAACGCTTCAATCACACTAGCAAACAGCATATTTGACGTACCTCTTACCAAAATTAATATGCTTTTACTAGCCGTCTGTTTCAAGTGTTTGGCATTATTGTTCGGCACAAACTGATGTGCCTCAACAATCTCCATGATTTTCTCACGGGCTGCCGGGCTGACATCCCGGCGTCCGTTTAACACTCTTGAAACGGTACTGACTGAATAGCCAGACTCTTTTGCTATATCAACTATCGTCATGCTGTAAACCTCTCAAAGACTCCCCTTTTAGCCCTTGACCGCTCCTGCAAGAACACCTTCGATAATGTACTTCTGACACGCGATGTAGAAGAGAATAATCGGAAGGATGGCAAGAACCAGGACGGCCATCATTGCACCCCAGTCAATCTGTCCATGGCTCTGTTTCAAGAACTGTACAGCGATCGGGATGGTCTTGTATTTGTTAATGTTAAGTACCAGACTCGGCAGAAGGTAATCATTCCATACCCACATTGCTTCAAGAATGGCAACGGTTACGGTTGTTGGTTTCAAAATTGGAAAAACAACTTTGAAGAATGTCTGCAGCGGACTGCATCCATCAATCATCGCTGCTTCCTCGATTTCCAGCGAGATACTTTTTACGAAACCGGTAAACATAAATACCGCAAGTCCCGCTCCAAAACCAAGGTACACAACAATAATACCAACCGGATTCGACAAGTGCAGGATATTTGCAAATTTCGACAGTGTAAACATTACCATCTGGAAAGGTACGATCATAGAAAACAGACACATTACATAAATCGCTTTTGTCACTTTGGTATGCACTCTTGTAATGTACCATGCAGTCATGGAACAACACAGAATAATGAGTGCAACCGACCCAACTGTAATAAAAAGTGAATTTCCAAAACATCCCCAGAGATTCGTTTTACGAACACCGTTGGAATAGTTGAGCCATCCACACATTGCTCTTCCAATACCGCTGACAAATTTATCCCAGCCCTCCAAAAGCGAATTTGCACTCGGGCTGAATGGATGCGTAAAGATGTACGCTTTACGCTTGAACGAGTTCAAAAATACGATCAGTATCGGTGAAATCCACAGGAAACTGACGATGGCAAAAATTACGGTTAAGATTCCACCGTGTTTTGCGCGACGAACAGTACTAATTTCTGACTGTTTCTTTTCCTTAGCCATTATTCTGCCACCTCCTTGCTCGTTGTCAACTTATTCTGTACCAATGAAATGACTGCAACCAGAATAAAGAAAATTACCGCTTTTGCCTGACCTACACCCTGCCAGCCTGTCATGCCATACATGGTGTCGTAAATATTCAGTGCAAGTAACTCGGACAGCTTACCCGGATTACCACCGGTCAAAGCCAGGTTCTGATCAAACAGCTTGAAACCATTGGTCAGAGTCAGGAATGAACAAATGGTAATGGTCGGCATCAACATAGGAAGTGTTACATTCTTCAAAAGCTGCCATGCATTTGCTCCGTCAATCTTGGCTGCCTCAATCAGTTCACCCGGAATATTCTGAATACCTGCAATATAGATAATCATCATATATCCGATCTGCTGCCAGCAGACTACAATAATCAATCCCCAGAACGCGTACCACTGTGTAGACACGATCGTCTTGGAAAAATGAGCTAAAACGCTATTGAAAATCATTAACCAAATGTAACTTAATACAATACCACCGATCAGGTTCGGCATAAAAAATACGGTACGGAACAGGTTTGTTCCCTTAATTCCCTTTGTAAGAAGCATACCGATTGCAAATGCTACCAAGTTGATAATAAGTACCGATACAATAGTAAACAATGCCGTGTACCACAGTGAATGTAAAAATGTCGTATCGAGTTTGCCGTTTACAAACAGGATTTTTGTATAATTTTCTAAGCCTTTCCATTTCCAGTCCGTTACTGTCGTAAACTTACAGAAGGAAAGGAAAATTCCATATACAAATGGTACAATAAATCCAATTGTAAATGCGATCATTGTCGGGATCAAAAATATTGGGAAATATCTCTTAATCGCTTTTTCCATAATAGTTTCCTTTCGCTTTTTAAAAATGGGGCGTAAGCGGCTCACCACTTACACCCCTTATTATTTGTCACCGGTTTTGATGACCTGCGCATGCATCAGCATGTCGCAATATTTCATGAGTTATTAATGAAATTTGGTAATTACTGCTCGTTAGCCAGTGCCCACTGATCAGCCCATCCATCAACGAATGCTGTAACAACGTCATCCCAGCTTCCCTCACCTGCTGTATAAGCGGTAAGAGCAGATACAAGATCAGCTCTCCATGTATCTACGTTTGGAGTAGCATTGAAGCTCCATGCTACAGAAGTCTTTCCAGCTGACATTAAAGCGTTAGAAGCCTGTGCGAAAGCGTTCTTTGTCTCATAATCACCAGTGAATGTATCAAATGGAGCTGTAAGTCCCATAGCGTTTGTGATAGCGTCACGGCCTTCGTCAGAAGTAATGCACCACTCAAGGAAGTCTAATGAAGCATCAATATCTTCCTGATCAGCCTTCTGGTTGATTGCCCAATAGTTCTCTGTACCTACGCAAAGACCCTGATTTTCATCATCAACACCAAAGTAGATTGGCATCATTGATAAGTCTTCGGCTGTAACTGTATAACCGTTATCAGGATTTGTAAGTGGTGCGAACTCCCAATCACCATTCTGATAGAAGACTGCCTCACCCATACCAAGCTCTGCCTCTGCATTTAATGCACCAGAGTTAAGAGTCTTAGGATCTGCTGCTGAATCGCCTGTGTACATATCCCAAACAGCCTTAAAGTTGTCAAGATACTTACCTGTAATCTTCTCTTCACCAGCGGTAAGATCTGCACCGTCATCCTTGAACTCATAGTACAGTGGCATATTTGCAAGATGTCCTGAGAATCTCCATGAAGATCCATCATCAAGACCAGCGGAAGCAAATGCTTCTGTAAGATTGGTTCCAAGTGCATCGTTGATCTCATCAACTCTTGAATTGATATCGTCTGCAACTGCCTTTAAAGTATCAAAATTGTTGATCTCATCAACAGACTTAACAACTGCTCCATCCATTCCGCAGTAGCCTTCCAGAATGGTCTTGTTGTAAATAAGTCCATAGCACTCATAGCAGTTTGCCACGCTGACAACCTTGTCGCCGCTCTTGAGTGTAAGGGACTTATCTGTTAAGTGATCGTAGATCGCTGTGTCAGAAAGATCCATTGTGTAGTCTTCCCAAGTCTTAGCTGCTGCTGAGTTACCTACTGTAAAGATTGTAGGAGCCTCTGCCTTAGCCATCTCTGCCTGTAATGTTGTATTGTACTGTCCGTCTGCTGCAGTAAGTACTGTTACATCAACACCTGTCTGATCGGTATAAGTCTTAGCTAAGTTCTGCCAAGCCTCATCTGTCTCAGGCTTGAAGTTTAATAAATAAACAGAACCTGTAGCTGCTGTCTTGTCTCCGCCAGCCTGTGTGCCATCGTTGCTGTCACTGCTTCCACCGTTTCCGCCGCAGCCAGCCAACATTGTTGCTGCCATTGCTGATACTAACAATACTGATACTAATTTCTTCTTCATACTCGTTTTCCCTCCCTAAAATTATGAATTGAGTAATCATCTTTGGAAACGTTTCCGAAAATGTTCTCGGTAACGTTTTCAGTAAGGTAACTATATACCCAACGACGTAGTTTGACAAGTAGGCAATTTCGTTTTTGTAGACTATTCTAAATTTGTGGGGATATTTTTGTGCACAATTAAGTATAAAAAAGAACAATAAAGAACAAAAAGAATAAAATCAAAGCGTTTTCATTAAAATACAATTTGAAAATAGATATAAAAAAGCAAAAGCCGGCTGACATCCGGTAGCTTCATCGCTACCTTCCCTGTCACCCGACTTTAGTATCTGCCCGTTACAAAACGCATAAACGAAACCGGTTTGCGTCCGCAGAGTCTGGTCCGTTGTACATAATCTTTATAGAATTGAACTACCTGCACAAAGGACATTGTTGGATCGATTGTACGCATACTCAACACCTCCTTTATCTCTTTTCGGCGTTAGTATAACACCCTCTTTGGTAAAAATCAATAAAAAACGTGTAAAGTTTTTGTGCAAAATCCCATACAAAACAAAATTTTTCGATTATCGGGCATTTGCCGGCTCAACATTGACGGATTTACCCTTGATCTTGACATTCTTCATCGCACGCAGAACATCCTTACCATACTCCTGCGGCACTTCCACGAATGTATAATTGTCATACATATCGATCGCACCAACCAGCTTACCCGGGATCTTTGCCTCTCCCGCAACCGCGCCTAAGATGTCGCCCGGACGGATACGCTGGCTTTTACCGATATTGATGAAAAGGCGAACCATGCCCTCCTCTGCACCGGTGTCTCCGGATAACGCATCGTCCATATCGCGATCTTCCTTAGAAAGTTCCACTCCGCCGATCGCCTGCTTCAAGAAAGCTGCTGCGATATCCATTGCTGTATAATCGCTGTTGTTGACCTGGCGCTCGATCAGATCGATCATGTCGTTCAAGTGTCCATCCTCGATGACCTGTCCGATTTCATCCAGGATCTTCTCTGCCTTGATCTCAGCCACATCATCGGAGGAAGGGATCGGCTGCGCCTTGATCTTCGTCTTACAGTAGCGCTGGATCTCTTTGAGTTTGTAGACTTCCTTGCCTTTGACGAAACTGAACGCGCGTCCGGTTCTTCCGGCACGACCTGTACGGCCGATACGGTGTACATAATATTCATTGTCCTGCGGCAGATCATAGTTAAATACTGCCTCGACATCGTCAACATCGATTCCGCGCGCTGCCACATCCGTAGCGATCAGAATATCGCATCGTCCGCTTCGGAAACTCTTCATCACACGGTCTCTCTGCTGCTGCTTCATGTCTCCGTGAATGCCTTCCGCTGCGTAACCCCTTCCCTGCAGCTCAGAAGCAAGCTCATCGACCATACGCTTCGTGTTGCAGAATACAAGGGAAAGCTTCGGATTATAATAATCCAACAGACGCGTCAGCACATCCACCTTGTCGTTGCGGCGCACATCATAATAATACTGATCAATGCTCGGAACCGTCAGTTCCTTTTTTGTCACCTTGATCGTCTTTGCATTCTTCTGATACTTCTTGGTAATCTCCAAGATCGGCTTCGGCATCGTTGCGGAAAAAAGCACGGTCTGCCGGTTCTCATTCTCTACATAAGAAAGAATTGTCTCGATATCTTCACGAAATCCCATGTTGAGCATCTCATCTGCCTCATCGAGAACAAACGTGTCAACATAGTCGCAGCGGATCGTCTTGCGGCGCAGATGATCCATGATACGTCCCGGCGTTCCGATAATGATCGTTGCGCCACCCTTTAACGCCTTGATCTGGCGGGTGATATCCTGTCCGCCATACACCGGAAGGACTTTAATTCCATGCATGTATTTTGCCAGCTTGCGGATTTCCTCCGCACTCTGGATTGCAAGCTCTCTTGTCGGCGAAAGCACGATTGCCTGTGTCTTCTTATTGTTCGGGTCTACCTTCATTAAAAGAGGGATTCCGAAAGAAGCCGTCTTACCGGTTCCGGTCTGTGCCTGACCGATCACATCCACTCCGCTCATAACAACAGGAATCGCCTGCGCCTGAATCGGAGTTGCCTCCTCGAATCCCATCTCTTTGATTGCCCGCAGAAGCTGCGGGTATAAATTTAATTCTTCAAATCTAACTGTTTCCATTCTCTTCCTTTTCTTTGCTGGTTTCTATGCCTCCTGCTGCGCTTACTGCAGCGTTCCAAAAATCATATCATCGGTTTCTTTGACGTCTCCAACGCAGAAATTGTTTCTGCTGAATTTCTTTACATGATAGAGCATATTATCTGCCGAATGCAGGAAATCCCACATTTTATTGCCTTTTTTCGGAATATCCCAGCAGATTCCCTGTGATACCGTAACGATCGGCAACGCTTTCGAATAACGATGTTCCATCTGCAGACGCATCACTCTTTGCTTCAATTCCATTGCAAAAGCCACCATCTGCTCTCTCTCCACATTCGCATAAATGATGACAAATTCATCTCCGCCGTAACGCGCGCAGAAAGCATTATTCTCTGCGGTCAGCTGACGGATCACCTCTGCGATCTGCTCTAAGCAGCGGTCTCCCTGTTGATGACCATAGTTGTCATTGTATTCCTTGAAATAATCAATATCCAGAATCTCGACGGCAAGCGGAATCTCATCCGCCATCGCCTCTGCAAACACGCGATCCGAATAATCATTCATGCGGAAACGATTCGCCATACCGGTGAGAGGATCAATCTCTGATTTCTCGTGGAGTACAATGTTTTCCTGCTCCACAAGCTGTCTCGCCTTGCGCGCTGTCTCTAAACTCTTGCGCAGAACGATCACGTTGCTGACCATCCGGTTGGTCTCCGCCTCCATCAATTCGCTCAGTTCATAATAAAGACCCGCAGCCTGCAGAAACTCTGCATTCTGCCCATTCTTGCGATAATACTTCATCTTCAGGGAAATGATCTTCAGCTGAAGATTGGTAATATTAGAGTTACAAACCAAAGGCTCAAGAATGTCGATAATATGCCAGAATGCCTCTTCCTGATCCGCCTCGATCAAAGCGATACAGCAATGGTAAAAGTCAAAAAAGGAATCCAAAACGATCAGATTCTTCGGCATCAGTTCCATAATCATCTGGATCTTCTCATCCCGCTGCTGCTCCATGCCCATGCGCTGGTAATACAATACCTCCTCACAACAGATGGATACTTTATCCAGCGGCATCGCACCTTCCCAATGATCCTTATGGATGCGCTCAAGGATTTCGCGCACGCGATCCATCTGCCCCTGCTGCACTAAGGCGCGCGCAAGGTTTCCGTATATGCAGATCATGTATGTATCGTACTGTTCTGACACCTGAGTCTTCATCATCAGATCGTATGCCGTCTCAAGCACCTGCTGCGAATCCGCGTAATGTCCGCACTCATTATAAAGCACACCAAGATTAATGTTGATGATAATGCTTAAATCTGTAAAATGATAGGTCTCACAATGACTCCAACCATTCAGGTAATAATCCAGGGCAATCGGAATATTCCCACGATTCAGCGCCGCAATTCCCATATAATTATAGCAGCGGATCATCAGCTCCCACTCTTCCGCCTGATTCAGATAAGATAACGCCTTATTCATGTTCTCAAAGAAGTGTTCCCCATCGTTGAGTCCATAATACGTCTCACCACTATAGTAATAACCGATTCCCATCAACTTACAATCATCGGTCTTCTGTCCGTATTCGATGATATCTTTCGCATATTTTAAAGTAAGTTCCGCATTCTTTTCGCGATTCTGCAGAATCTGCTGCACCCAACGCTTAACTACATCATTGTATTCTGTAAAATCCATTGCGTCCTCCTTTCAAAATACACCCAAAAGTGCTTCCCCGCGCGCGGAGAAGCACCATTATTGTATCAAAATTTCGCATAAAGTCAATTATTTGCTTCTATTCCATGGTATCCATCGGAAGTTCCGGCAAAAAGTCTTTCGGATTCACGGGTTTTCCGTCCTTCTGTAATTCGAAATACAGATTGCTTCCCTCTGTGGAATAATACTTTGTCGGCTCGCTGACATAACCGATCACCTGTCCTGCCTCCACCGTATCTCCGGTCTTGAAATTCAGTTCCTTCAGCTGTCCGTAGATTGCCGTATATCCATCGCCCAGATCCTGCTTAACCGTACATCCGGTTACCTCATTCTCCGTAATATCCATAATTTTGCCTTTCGCTGCGGAAAACACTTTATCATTGACTGCGCCCTCTATAACAAGCGCCGGATTGCAGCGATATTGTTCGAGTGTCGGGAAATAGATCGTCTGATCCATGCTGTAATCGAGAAGTAATTCTCCTTCGAGCGGCCATGCAATGCCTTTTTCCGTGTCAAAATGCAGAACGGATTCTGCTACGGTCGGCTTTGTCACAGGCTCTTCTTTTACGGGCTCTGCTTCCGCTTTCTCCTCGACCTTCTCTTTCTTCTCCTGCTTGGCAATCTGCGCTTTCCTGATCTGTGCCTTCGCTTTCTTGCTGCTTTGTGCTTCAAGCTCATTGGACGCGGCGGAGAGCTGCTCCGTTGACGAAATGTTTTGCTCCTGCGCAATCTCGTTTTTGCGCTCCTGGCCTTTTTCTGTTGCATATACACTGGCAAATCCGATCGCTCCCGCCACGAGACAGGCGACAGCGGCTACATACTGTTGTTTTTTCATAGGGCTTTCCTCCATCATCATTTTGTCTATGATGACAGTATTTCCAGCCCCGCGAATTTTATACAGATGCATCCTTTCTCAATTTGACGCTGTCGAAGTTCTATTTTTGCCTGACGGGTCCGGGGCAAGTCAACCATAAATGATTTTTATTCGACGTTGCCGAAGTATACAGTTATTTTCTCAGAAAAATCAGCGAATTAATTCCGCCAGCGATTTTGGATCATTGGCTGAGATACACGCAATTATCAATAACAATGGTACGGCGGAACAGTCGCCGATTTATTCTTCGTAAATAAGTATAACTCCGGCAACTGTGGATTGGCAAAATCAAATGGTTGAATTGCCCCGAATCCTGTTGTTCCAAAAATATTCACCTGACAACGGCATATTGAGAATTTAAGCTTCTGTAGAATTCGCTTGCTGTCTATGCCTGTTAATAATATTGGCGAGCTCGGCAAACTGCTCCAAGGAGAGTGCCTCGCCCCGGATGTTGACTGGCACCCCGAGCTCTTCAATACAGGATTGAATTTCTTCTTTGCTTAAACCGAAGCTTCCGAAATTGTTGAGTCCGTTCGCGAGTGTTTTTCTGCGCTGATTAAACGATGCGCGGATGACCTGAAACATTAATTTTTCGTCTTCGACTTCAACCGGTGACTGTTCATGACGTGTCAGACGGATGACGGCGCTGCCGACTTTCGGCTGCGGCATAAAGCAGCTTGGCGGTACGTTTACGACGATCTCCGGCTTAGCATAATACTGGACGGCAAGTGATAACGCACCGTATTCTTTGCTTCCCGGTCCTTCCTGCATACGGTCTGCGACTTCTTTCTGTACCATGATCGTGATACTGTCGATCGGGACGTGGCTTTCAAAAAGTCCCATAATGATCGGGGTTGTGATGTAATACGGCAGGTTTGCCACGACCTTGATCGGCCGGTCGTTGTTGCGCTCCTTCGCAAGAGACGCAATATCGACTTTTAAGATATCCTGATTGAGCACTTCCACATTATCATATGCGGAAAGCGTATCTTTTAGTATCGGAATCAGGTTGGTGTCGATTTCTACTGCGACAACTTCACGCGCCGCTTCGCACAGATACTGTGTCATCGTTCCGATTCCCGGTCCGATCTCCAACACAAAATCGTCCTTCGTGATTTCCGCGGCATCAATGATCTCTTCAAGCACACGCGTATCGATCAGGAAGTTCTGTCCAAATTTCTTTTGAAAATTAAAATTGTATTTCTGCAATACCTCGATGGTATTTTTCGGATTTCCAAGTGTTGCCACGGTAAATCTCCCTTCTGAAATTAGAATGCAGCATCAAACATTGCAAGCAGGAATTCATTGTACAGTCGCTGATACTCCTCATGGAAAGTTGCTGCGATATTCGAATCCTTTGTTCCGTTCATCTGCGCTTCCTCGTAGATTGCAAATGCCGTCTCATACAGATCCGGATTCTTATCGTAAAATGCCTCTGTCAGGCTGTCCTGAAACGTAAACTGTGCAGTCTGTGACAGATTCTCCATAAAATCATCCCTGCTGATGGCTCCGGCTTCCTCATAGTCCGGAATGAAGATATGCTTATCTGCGGACTTCACGAAGTCCTCATAAGCTTCCTTGACATCTTCATAGGTAAGCGGAACATAATTCTCGTTCCAATATGCGTCAAATGCTTCTCTATTCTTAAATTCTTCCATAATGAATGATTTCCTCCGTTCCTATTATTTATTTATCGAGCATAAATCTGTTGTACTACGCGAATTGCTCTTGACCGCTTCTGGATTTTACAGAACCATGATCAGTGTTCCTGCGCCGATCAGCACACAACCGATCAGAGACTTCATCGTGAAATCCTCATGCAGGAATACAAATGCAAGGATCAGTGTAATGACAACGCTTAATTTATCGATCGGCACTACCTTCGATGCCTGTCCAAGCTGCAGCGCACGGTAATAGCAAAGCCAAGAAGCTCCGGTTGCCAGACCCGACAGAATCAGAAAAATCCAGCTTTTCTTGCCAATCTGTGCGATACCGTTCTGTGCATTGGTCAAAAATACCATTCCCCATGCCATCACAACTACGACAACGGTTCGGATGGCTGTCGCCAGATTCGAATTCACGCCTTCAATACCGACCTTGGCTAAAATTGAGGTAAGTGCCGCAAATACAGCGGATAATAATGCAAAAATAAACCACATAACAACTTTCTCCTCACAAGTCTTTGTTTATTATAGCATGTATCCTATATAATTTACATCTGCTTCAAATAAAAAAATTACCCCCAGACCGATTATATCAGTCCGAGGGTAGGTATGGGGAAGCTACTATGAGAAACTTGTCACCTTTTATTTTACAAAATTCTTTATTTTTTCGTAAATGCTTTCCGCATCCAATTTATACTTCTTCAACAATTCAACTGCCGGTCCTGACTCCCCGAAGGTATCGTTCATTCCTATTTTCATAACCTGTGTAGGTGCCTTCTGCGCGAGCGTATCACATACCGCGCTTCCTAATCCTCCGATTTGTGCAGACCGTCTGCACAAATTCTATTCTGTTTCCTTATCTTCACTTTCCTGCTGCTGAAGATAAAACATTGCCTTTTGAGTTTCAATCTCCGCTTTCAGTTCTTCTTTTGTCGGCAGGTATAATTTGTACTTGGAAACAAATAACTGTTCATTGCCGTGCATAACAGAATAACGGGCAATATCATCATCTGTATCGGAACAAAGAACAATACCGATTGTTGGGTTATCGCCCTCACTGCGTTTCAGATCATCATACATATCATTTAAGATGTCATCGGTTTTAACAAAATTATCCATAAAACTATTTTGACCGATTTTTTCTAATTTATTCTCCATAGCCATCGCTCCTTGGAATTTCTAATTACTTCTTGAATTTATATCTTCCTTTTCCGTGACCGGACACTGGTTCAATAATATCCGCCTGCACCAAATTGGAAAGAAGTTTTGAAGCACCTGAACCTTTCAGCTCAAGAAGCTCCATAACTGCACTTCTTCCAAACACCTCTTCAAAACCAAACTTCTCAAAAAGTCTATGGATATGAACTGTCGTTTTTACTGAAAAATCACTACCTTTTTCGGAAAGCACACTTTCAATATCCACTTTTCGTTCTTGAATGTCCACTTTTTCATTCTCAATATCCACTTTTAAATCTCCAATATCCTCTTTTTCTTCGTTCAAAAGTCCACTTATATGAAGATTTCGATTATGAAGCTCATTTTTCTCATTCAAGAGCAGATTTCTGAGAAACGCTTCCAGATACTCTGTTGTTTCGTGAATGCCTTTTTGCAGATTCGTATAATTTGCACGGACAAGTGCATTTCTAAAATACCACGCATTTTCTGCGAAAATATCATTGGCTGCTGTGAAACCAAGCGTTCTGAGATATTTGATAAAGAACACTGCCGTTGTTCTCGTATTGCCTTCTCCGAAGATATGAATTTGCCACAACCTTGAAACAAATACCGCAAGATGATGGATAATTTCATCCATTGAAAGTCCTTTATAACTAAAATCTTTCTCCTGCGAAAAATCATATTCAAGTGTGGCTCTCAGTTCTGAAGCACTGCCGTACATTACAGTTGCTCCATCAAGCACCCATTCTTTCTTTGTGATGTTGTAATCTCGAATCTTTCCGGCGTGTTTATAAATCCCCAAAAAGAGTTTGCGGTGGATAGAGATATACTCATTCGGAGAAAATGAGAACGCTGTTTCGGAAAGAATTTCTGCAATACGGGACGAAACTTTATCTGCTTCTTCGGTACGCTCATCATCAGATAAATGAACGGGTCTTTCCTCATAATAGCTGTCGATAAGACTCTGTGCTTCTTTCATCGTGATTTTGCCTTCAATATTCTGAATGGCGGTATCAATCAGATATTTAGATGGTTTGAGTCCATCCACTGCCTGAAGTCCGATTGCCGTACTCCAAGCATATCCCTTATGCGCTTTATCCGGTTCAGACTCCCTCAAATATTCCTTAAACGGGTCTTTTTCCATATCCACTACCTCGCTTCATAGTCTTATAATTCAAATCTGCATTATTCGCTTTCCTGCATACCCTCATCGGCTTGTGCAATCATCTGTCATACAATCTTATAAAATGTCACATCTGCGCTCTCATCCACGATCGGAATATTGATACGGTCCGGATATCCGTCATTGCGATTCAGAAAATAATCCGTTGTAAAACATGGCAAAGTTGAAGCATTCACCAGTTCATCAAAAACGGAATCATCCGTCTGCGCCAGAAACTTCGAGGCAGGCATCCTCCTGCATCATGCATTTCCATGGTCTTGGGATTTCACAAGCATCTATCCTGTTACATTTCATTTTATGAAAGTGAATTTCGATATTGATAGTGTACTTCCTACTGAAATCAATGCAAAATAGGAAACAGGAAAAGATGCGTATTGTACGCAATCGAGGTCGGATACCGCAGCATCGATATCGGCGAGGGTGTTTTCATCTTGCCACTTTATTTCTCGTAATTACAGATAGCCTACCACAATTCCGGCATATTCTTGATCGAATCTTTCTCAGTAATCTCACGGATTACTTTACACGGATTACCGGCAGCCAATGAATTTGCCGGAATATCTCTTGTCACGACGCTTCCCGCTCCGATCACGCATCCTTCACCGATCGTAACTCCTCCGGTAATCACAACGTTGCTGGCGATCCAGCAGTTGGAACCGATCGTGACCGGCTTGCCATATTCATCATCGTACACCGTACCGTCTTCTTTATATTTCATATTGCGCTCCTGCCAACGGAACGGATGCATCGGTGTTGCGATCGTACAATTCGGCCCGAAAAATACATTATCGCCGATGGTCACCGGACAGGTATCAAGCACGGTAAAATTAAAGTTCGCGAAGCACTTACTCCCTATCGTTGTAAACACACCGTAATCAAAACTGATCGGTCCCTGCAAATACGTGTCTTGCCCACAGTTCGGAATCAGTTCCGCCATAATCTCCCTGCGTTTCTCCGCATCGGTATCATAAGTATTGTTGTACATCTGTGATAATTTGTGTGCCTTTACTCGTAATTCATCTAACGTTTTGTCGCTCGGATCGTAAATCATTCCGGCAAGCATCTTCTCTTTTTCCGTCATGTTATCTTTTATCTCTCTTTCTATGGATTTAAACATAAAAATCCCCCAGACTATGTTTATTATAGTCCGAGGGATATGCTTTTTGCAATCATCCGATTAAGTGGATGAAAAAATCTTGCCAGAGTAATTAAATTCCATATCACGGTTCTCCTTCGTTTACTGAAAGATATTTTGCTCCCGCATATATCTCTTTAACAAAAATGCACAAAAATACGGAAAAGTAATAATGTCTTCATTGATTCCAACATTACCCGCCATTAGTTTTATTCCATGCTTGATATCTGCATACGCATCACTTTTTATTAATTGCCGTAAAGACTTCGAACGATTAGCATTTGCTTTCACTTCTACCGGAACAAGTTCATTTGCACTCCGAATAAAAAAATCCTCTTCCAAGGTGGAATTGTCTTTTGAGTAATAGTAAAGCCCATACCCTTGTTTTACCAGTGCCTCCGCTGCGAAATTTTCATAGAGTGCACCTTTGTAAATGCCAAGATTTTTATTTGCTCGCAAATCCATTTGTGATTCATCATCCAGACTCGCTACCAATAGTCCTGTATCAGAAATATAGACTTTATATTTACTTTCATCCACATTCCCTTTTAATGGCAGCTCCGGGAATTGCAAACATTCGCATACATTAATAAGGCCGGCATCTTTCAGCCATTCTACACCCCCCATATAATCCTTGGATCTTCCGCCTTTAGAAACTTTTGAATATTGAAATTTCTTATTTTCTTTTGCAAGCTGTGCAGGAATTGATCGATATACACTCAGAATTTTTGCCTTATCCAGTCCTTGTGCATATTTAACAATATCATTTTCATAATCCAGCAATAATTGATGCTGCAAAGCCAATGATCCCTCAAACGTGCCTCTTTCAATATAACTTGATACAATTGCCGGCATTCCCCCTAAAATGCAATACTCCAGAAAAAGATTTGATAAAATCGTATGCTCCGCTTCGGAAAAAGCAATTCCTTCCAACATATGCCCAAGCATATCCAATACCATCTCTTCCGAATATCCTTTTGCCCACAAAAACTCTTCAAAATCCATAGAGTACATCTGATAATCGGTCTTGTACCCCACACTGATGCTCGCAATCCGTTGATACTGCACACCAAGTAATGAGCCTGAACATATAACATCATACTTGGCATTTTCCTTGAAAAATTTGAGTGCCGTCGCGATTTCCGGAAAATCCTGAATCTCATCCAAAAAAATCAATGTCTCATTTTCCACAAAATGTTTTGTAGGATCAATCCTGCTGATCAGCTTGATAATGTGATCCGTTGAAAACCCTTCATCGATAATTGATTTATACGCTGGTTCCGTAATAAAATTAATCTCGACTACATTTTTGTAGTTTTCCCGGGCAAAGGTTCGAATTGTCTCTGTTTTTCCCACTTGCCGCGCACCCTTGATGATCAGCGGATTTCGATCCGGATTCTGTTTCCATTCCCTCAAGAAAGCATCTGCTTTTCGAACTAGATACCCCATATCATGCACCTCCAAATTTTAAGTATACCCATTATACACCTAATTGGCACCTTTTTGGGGTGTATATTTTATCAAAATTACATTTTTATGAGCTATTTTTTCTTTGATTTAACATTTTTATGATGGAATTATATTGTGATTGGCACATTTTTATGAGTGAATCTAACCATAAGGCAAATAGCGGGGTAAATAGCAAATTTAACTTCCGTTTTGCAAAAGTAACTTCTGTTTGAATTATTTTTGCAAGATTAACTTCTACCTCTTTGTGGTACCTTTTCTTATTAATTTACAATATTCTCTCCGCAAGGATCACCACATCTGCCACTGAAGCGGATGTCTCTTTGATCGGCACAAAGCCATTCTTCCTCCAAAAATGCTCTGCCTGAGGATTTCCTTTTATCCATGCCAATCGAATAGAAGAATATCCATTTGAGCACAAATATTCCGATACAGTCGATATGATTTCCGAACCGATACCACTGTGCTGAAACGCGACATCCACCATAAAAAAGCCTATGTATACGATATCCTGTTGCGGATAGCCATCAATCAGATCCAGAACCGCAACCAAACGATTGTCTGTAAAAAAGCCTGTATAATACTTTTGCCCAGGTTCCGTATTGGGCGGAAATGCCAACATATCCTTCGCAATGCTCTCCTGCGTCACATCCGGCGGACAATATTCATAATAAAGAGAATTCCTGACACAAAGATCATAGATGGCATCAATATCAGTATCGTTTAATCTCCTGCACTTATATTTTTCGAAAGCTGTGTTAAATCCATAGTGTTTCTCACCTAACATCCGAGGAACTGATCTCCTAAATAAATACCGTATTCCAAATGTGTGGTATCTTCTATACAACTGAATGCTACCAGTTTTTCAGCCAAAGCAATCGCCTGATCCCTAGTCTGAAAGTCCGGCACCATAAATGTTTTTCCTATTTCCTGATTCATAAGCAAATCCGCCAGAGCCTCCACATCCTTGACCTCATATGGTTTTAGTGTAAGCCTCTCTGTCTGAATCAATGCTTTTTTCCTAATTGGCAATTTCATATTTTCACTTTCTCTAACATTATTTTTCTAAAATCTGCTTAATCTCATCCAAATTATCCACGAAATAGATTCCCGCCTGTCGTTCCGGCGTGGACAGTCCCATCTCAATCATGTGATGCAACAGTTCCTTCAAACTATCATAATACCCATTTAAGTTGTAAAGAATACACGGCGCCGAAATTTGATTCAGCGAAACCTTCGACATGATCTCCGAGATCTCCTCGAGCGTTCCGGTTCCTCCCGGAAATGCGATAAACGCGTCACCCAACTCGATCATCTTCGCTTTGCGCTCCGTCATATCCTTTGTGACGATCAGCTCCGTCAGCCCCTCATGCTGAAGTACCTGCTCCACAAAAAACTGCGGCTCGACACCGGTCACTTTGCCGCCCGTCTGCAGGACACTTTCCGCGATCTCGCCCATCAATCCGGACTTTGAACCGCCGTAAACCAACGCATTTCCGCTTTGTCCGATCCATGTGCCGAGTTCCCATACCGCCTTTTTCAACGCCGGATCATTTCCCTCAAACGCACCAAGATATACCGTAATGTTCATAAAATTCTCCCCAGATATTTATTCGTCTTCTTCATCCGCGTCGTTTTCATTGTAATAACCGGTATTATTGTTCCCATTATGGCTTCCGATCACTCTTTCCCCCTTCGGTGAAAGCAACATTCCAAGCAGTGTTCCGCCAAGCAGCAGACACACGCCGAGCAGAAAATACTCGCGTCCGCTAAAATTCATATCCTCGATTTTTGCAATCAATTTCTTCATGATATTACCCTCCATAAAATCCAATTTCTTCCATACAAAATTCTAATCTAACCCACATAACAAGTCAAATTATTTGTATGCAAACACCCAGACGCGTTTATCTCTTTTTGCACTTTAGCCACACAACATCAAAAACAACACAGAACACAACGTAAATGAGCAAACAAGATCCGATTCCTAAAGCAACACTCCCATTTTGCGAAAACCTAGGACTCCACCACAATCGGTCGATGATACGATACAGCAACAGGTATATGCACACACACGGAATAGGACTCAGCAGCCATACATTGATTGTTCCAAAAATCCGAGAGGAAGCTCTCCTATTCGTACCTATGTACTGTCCGACTCCAAAACTCAGGCACCCAATCGCCATGATAATGAGTCCGACCGCAACAGATCCCAAAGTCTGTTCCTCCACCCAAATCATAATCGCAACAACCAGACCAATAAAATTGATTGCTGTTCCTGCCAAAGCAAAGATTCTCGCATCGGGCTTCGACTTCGTTTCCTCCGCTACCGGTTTAATTCCTTTTAATAAGAAATCGGTCGTAACTCCAAAGAACTCACTGAGTAAAATAATTTTTTCAATATCCGGTGCGCTTTGCCCGCTCTCCCACTTGGAAACAGCCTGGCGCGAAACGCCAATCTTGTCCGCCAATTCCTCCTGTGAAATCCCTTTACTTTTTCTTAACGTCTGAATTCTGTCCGCTATACTCATTACAGTTCCCGCCTTTCTTTATTTGTTAAGCCGATTCTACCAAAATTGGCGGTTGCATTACCACCAGGAAATCCGTATATATTGTCAACCAGCAGTTGCAAACGCCTGGAAATACTACAAAAGCTGCAACTCCATAAGTTCTTCCTTATGAAATCGCAGCTTTTCATTATACAGCCTTCGTAAAAAGCCGAAATGCATTCTCACGCGCAGTCTCTTCCACAACCTTCGGATCAATTCCCTTAATCTGTGCAATCTTCTCGATCACATACGGAATGTTACGCGAATCGTTACGCGTTCCGCGGTGCGGTTCCGGTGCCATATACGGACAGTCCGTTTCAAGCAGGATACGCTCCATCGGAATCTCCTCCACAGTGCGGACAAGCTTCTTTGCATTTTTAAACGTCACAACGCCACCGACACCGATGTAATAGCCCATCTTGATGAATTCATGCGCCATCTCCGGCGAGTAGGAATAACAGTGGATCACTCCCGGATGATTCAGACCTTGCTTATGCAGTTCCTGCAAAATATCCATCGTATCTTCCGCCGCATCCCTCGAATGGATAATAACCGGAAGTTCTTTCTCGCGGGCAAGCTCCAGCTGGCGCCTAAACCAGTAGCGTTGCTGCTTCTGCACCTCTGCTTCCTTGTCCCAATAATAATCCAGTCCGATCTCACCGACCGCAACCGTCTTTTGGTGCTTCGTCTGCTCCGCAAGCCATGCGAAGGTTTCCTCATTCAATCCGTCAATATCACTCGGATGCACACCGACTGCTGCATAGACGAAATCATGACTCTCGGCGATCTCTAAGGTGGTCTTAGTTGATTCTATGGATGCTCCGACATTGATGACCGGGCGGATGCCCCTCTTCGGCAGATCAGCAAGAACCTCTTCCCTGTCCTCTGCGAATTTTTCATCGTCATAATGTGCATGGGTTTCAAATATCATGAACGCTCCTTCATTGTTCAGAATCAAATGTCTCTCTGTTTGTACGCCAATTCTGAATTCTTTCTCATAATCTGTTTCAATCTTCGAAATGCGTTTCGATCATATCAAGTTCTTCGATATCAATGCAATTCGGAATCGTATTCTCTGTTACCGCTTTGCGAACAGCCTGATACTCCATCCACATAACGCTTTCAATCTCTTCCCTCTGCACAACGAATTCCTCCGCCGGACGATCCATCCACATCAGATAGACATTGCACACCTGACGATCCACATACGGATGCTCGTGAAATTCATTCTTCACAGTTACACGCTTTAATCCGCATGGAATCAGATCCTCTGCCTGTGCTGTCACACCAAGCTCCTCGCGAAGCTCCCTGAGTGCCGACGGAACATAATCCATGCCCGCCGGAATGTGTCCGGCACTTGAGATGTCGTAACATCCCGGAAACGAATCCTTTTCCATGCAACGCTTTTGCAGGAGCAACTCAATCTGTCCGTCCCGTCTGCGCGCGATCCACAGATGTGCCGTCCGGTGCTGGATGCCCTCGCGATGCGCAGTCACACGATCCACCGTCTTGCCAGTCGGTATTCCATTGTCATCTACAATATCCAGGATTTCCATACTCCCCTCCTGTTTTGTCTGTTATCCCTCGTACTTATCAATTCCCATGACCCAAATCTGGCTTTTGTCATTTTAGGTCATGGCGTTATGGCTAATCGCTTGACCTAGTTTCACTCTTTTCACTTCTAGGTCAAGCAATTTCACTTATTCTCTTGACCCAATATACATTTTCCCTCTTCAGGTCAATAAGCTTCTTGAGATTTCTTGATCTGATTGTATTTTTCCTCATCCAGGTCATGAAACATCGCCAATTTTCTCAAATTTGTTCTAGAAAATAATGAACTTTGAAGTAAATTACTTTCAAGTTCGTTGTTTAACAAATCTCTGCGCCGCTCGGCATCTTTTTCTCCGGTGTCATGAGCGAAAGATTGCCGTCCGCATCCTCTGCGCACAGAAGCATTCCCTCAGATAAAACGCCTGCCAGCTTCGCCGGCTTCAAGTTTACAAGAACCATAACCTTCTTGCCGACCATGTCTTCCGGTGAGTAATCCTTGCGGATTCCGGATACGATCTGCTTTACCTGACTTCCGATCTTAACCTGGGAGCAGAGCAGCTTCTTGGACTTTGCAACCGCCTCGCAGGAAAGGATCTCTCCTACCTGGAACTGCATCTTCATAAAGTCATCGAATGTAATCTCTTCCTTCGGCTCGATATCGATAGAAGCCTCTTCCTCTGTGGCTTCCTCGCCGTTTAACTTCTTCTGCTCCGCTTCATACTCTGTCTTCTGCTTTGCCTGAAGTTCCTCAACCTTCGGCATAATCTCCTTCGGATCAAGTCTTGCGAAAAGGATCTCCGGTGTCTCGGTTACCTTGGTTCCGTTTGGATATAAACCAAACTTGTCAAGATCATCGAAATCACGAAGAGAAGTTGACAACTGTGCTACGATCTTCTCGGCGGTCTCCGGCAGGAAGGAATGTAACAGGCTTGCACCGATCGTGATGGACTCGGTCAGGTTGTAGAGAACCTCTGCCAGACGATCCTGCTGTGCCTCATCCTTTGCAAGTACCCAAGGCGTAGTCTCATCGATATATTTGTTGCAGCGACGGAACAAAGCGAACACTTCGGAGATGGCATCTGCCACACGAAGCTTCTCCATCTTCTGTGCCACGCGGTCACGGGTTCCGGTAACAACAGCCTTGAGATCCTCATCGACCTCTCCTGTCACGCCGGTAGACTTCACGATTCCGCCAAAATATTTATTACTCATGGAAACGGTACGGTTTACAAGGTTTCCCAGGATATTTGCAAGATCTGAATTGAAACGCTCGATCACAAGATCCCATGTGATCACACCGTCGTTCTCGTAAGGCATCTCATGCAATACGAAGTAACGTGTTGCATCCACGCCGAACAGATCTACCATATCGTCCGCATAGATCACGTTTCCTTTGGACTTACTCATCTTGTCTCCGCCCTGAAGCAGCCACGGATGTCCAAATACCTGCTTCGGCAGCGGCAGATCGAGTGCCATCAGGAAAATTGGCCAGTAGATCGTATGGAAACGCACGATATCCTTACCGATCAGATGCAGATCTGCAGGCCAGTTCTTATTGAACAACTCGCTTGATCCGTCCGGATCGTAACCGATCTTTGTGATATAATTTGTCAAAGCATCAAGCCATACATACACGACATGCTTTGGATCGAAATCAACCGGAATTCCCCAGCTGAAGGAAGTTCTCGATACACACAGATCCTGAAGTCCCGGAAGAAGGAAGTTATTCATCATCTCGTTCTTTCTGGATACCGGCTGGATAAACTCCGGATGTGTGTTGATGTAATCGATCAGACGATCTGCGTACTTGCTCATCTTGAAGAAGTAAGCCTCCTCTTTTGCAGGCTTTACCTCACGTCCACAGTCCGGGCACTTGCCGTCCACAAGCTGTGACTCTGTCCAGAAAGACTCACAAGGTGTACAGTACATTCCCTCGTAAGAACCCTTGTAGATATCGCCCTGATCGTATAATTTCTTGAAAATCTTCTTAACGCATTTCTCATGATCCTCGTCGGTTGTACGAACGAAATTATCATAAGAAGAGTTTACGAGATCCCAGATTCTCTTAACCTCGCCGGATACCTGATCAACGTACTCCTTCGGGGAGATGCCTGCTGCCTCTGCCTTTTCCTGAATCTTCTGACCGTGCTCATCGGTTCCTGTCTGGAAATAGACATCGTATCCTTCTGCACGCTTGTATCTTGCGATCGCATCTGCAAGAATAATCTCGTAAGTATTTCCGATATGCGGCTTGCCTGATGTATAGGCAATCGCTGTTGTCATATAATATTTCCCTTTGTTCGCCATCTTATTGGGCCTCCTTTGATAAAATAAAAAATCTCGTCTTCCTATTCCTAAGAAGACGAGAATATCATCCCGTGTTACCACTTCCATTCACCGGCACCTCGCGATCCCGGCCTCTGTAAATGCATTCACATTCTCCGCTATAACAGGCGGTCCCGTCAGAGCCTATCCGCGTGCGCGGTTCGCCCCTGCCACTCCAAAGCCATCTTCCATCTGCGCTCCCCGATCTCCTCTCAGCCTTCCGAGATCTCTCTGTAAGGTTCCTGCCGGATGTACTCTCTTTTTCCCAGTGTTTACCTAATGATAGTGTTTGTTATTACGCCATTTATCATACTTACTTGATCAGATTCTGTCAAGTAAATATTATTCCGATTCGTTCTCCACGAAACACGCCTCTCACGCGCATGCACTATAATTCACTATAATTGCTCGCTGCTTGTTGCAGTCTCCGCATCTGAGGTCGTTTCACTTGTTGCAGCCTCTTCTGCACTTGCGGTCTCATGCATCGGTGCGCCGCAGCTCTCACAGAATGTATGACCGGCCGGCTGCTTCTTGCCACAATTTGGGCAGACTTCCGCGCCTTGCAACGTCATTAACTGTTCCTGCAGTCTCGCGATCTCTGCTTCTGCCTCTGCGATCGGTCTGAAAAATTCCTTCTCCGGAATATTCTCCTCATTCTTATGTGCAAGATAGTAAGCGCGTCCAAGTTCCGTGAACTGCTTCTCCATGTAACTTTCCTTATTGTGAATATCAAGCTTTACCTTTGCGACCGCGGATGCATCGCTCACCTTGTCGCCAACATCCTTTCCCATTGATACGATATCGCTTTTCAACTTGTTAAAATCAAATGCCATGTCCGTTTCCTCCGTACTTTTTATAAGCTGATTATACACCTAATATTACGATCTGTACATCAAACAGAGTTTCTTAACGACATAATTTAATTGCCAGAAGTAACAAGTTTTCCATCCGACAAATGCATGATCTTCTTACAGCGGTCCGCCACAGATTGATCATGTGTAATAACCATAATACTAATCCCCATTTCTTCATTCAGCATCTTTAAAATATCCATAACTTCGTCTCCTGTTTTCTTGTCCAGATTTCCGGTTGGTTCATCACAAAACAGAATTTTAGGATCATTTATCATTGCTCTGGCAATTGCCACCCTCTGCTGCTGACCTCCCGACAATTGATCAGGCATAAAATTTTTTCGACCAATTAAGCCCAGTTGTTCCAGTAAATGATCCACCTTTTGCATATTGGCTTTTCTTTTTGCAATCTTAATTGGTAATACAACATTCTCATATACCGACAGCTCAGGTATCAAATTATATGCCTGAAAAACTGTTCCCATATGACGCAATCTCATATCCGCTAATTCATCATCGTTCATTTCATAAATATTCTTACCATCATACAGTACTTCACCACTTGTCGGGCGATCAAGTCCATTAACCAGATTCAAAATTGTTGTTTTTCCACTTCCGGATGGTCCCATAACTGCCACAAAATCTCCATCTTTCATTTCAAACGAAACATGATTTACAGCAATTACTTTGCTTTCTTCTCCTTTATTCTGATACTCTTTGTATAAATCTCTGACTTCAATCATGATCCGCTCCCCCTTAAAAGATTTCTTTTCTCATACCATCTGTTATGCTCAACCGGTTCATGTCCCTCATGGAAATTTCCAATGAAGCCAGATTCAAGATGAGCAAAATGCCAGCCGAAATCAACATAACAATAATAACCGGCTGTTTCCACATTTCAATGTACCACGGAAATAATGCCTGCCAACAGATATGCATGGCACCATTGCTTTTCATTTCCCAGCCATTATGTCCAAGGTCAAATGCATAATGATAGGCATAGTCTTTGATCTTATCAAAAATAAAAACAGGAATAACCGATGTTGAAATTGCAATCATCGGCCAAAAAAACATTTTCCCAAGCAATCGGAATCGTATTTCTTTCTGTCGCATCCCTATTGCACGCAGGATACAGATCGTTTTTGTGTTTTTCTTAATGGCATAAGTGTAGGAATTAATCATTCCAAGAATTCCCACAATAACAATCAGAATAATAACAGAGATAAAAATTACCACGTTCGACCATTTTGCCTGTATGATTTCCTCCTTTGCCCCCTGACGTGATACCGGTTTTAAAAGAGTACTTTTTCCAGCGATTTCATAAAATAACTTTTCAAATACATCAGAATGAAATGAACTGTCTGTTTTAATATACACATCTGTGTAACCTGTATCTAATCGATTCATTTCAGGCAACGCATCTTTGCTGCAAAGAATGTTAAATTCTGGATGAACATACTCATCCGTTCCTGATTTATACACATAACTATCCGTATATAATAATTTCTTCCATTCCTTATTCTTGATAACCATAATGCCTGAAATAGTGACTTCGTTATCGACTCTCTTTCCAAAAGAATAACCTTTCAAATTCTCCATGGAACCATCGTCATACGAATACATAAAAGATGGTTTTCTGTCTTTTGGCATCGTATTTCTGGAAAAATCATATTGTTCATATTCATTCTCCTCAATACAGGTGTCCGTCATCTTAACCTTATCACCCACTTGAAATGGAATATCTTCCACGTTTTCATACGCAATCAGAATCACCGATTTTCCCTGTGAAAAAGAGTTATCCATCTTACCACTGACTAAATTGGATTTTAACTCCTGTACAAAATCGTTATCTACCGCAAGTACCGGAACATTGTATAATACATCGTCTGATTCATACCCCTGGTCCTCTAAACTAAGGCGATTCAGTTCTTCAAGATTTGAATTAACAATATTTTGATGAATATCTAATTCACTTAACGAGTCTTCTATATTCTTTGGAATATCTCCTTTTTTATATAGCAATTTATTTCCAGGTATTCTCAATATGCCTTTCGCATCCGTGACCCCTTTGAAAGACTGCAGACATTCAAAATCTTTTTGTGATACCACATCCGAATGTCGGTTAAACTGAACATTTCCGATCATGGTATCATAAATATCTTTGGAAATAGAATAATCACTATCCACGGCAGAAACTTCCTGTAGATTGGCGACAATCTCCGAACTATCTGCATCTGCCTTTGCAAGCATAAATGTTGCTCCAAACACCATAGTCCACCCAGTAATCATAATCGTAACAATCACATACTTGTTTTTATTCATCCCGGATGCACCACCGCGTTCCGCATGAAGCATTTCAAGTGGTGTCCTTCTCAAATTATGCCAAATTGCAGCTCCAACTGCTGCCAAAGCAATTACAAGACATATGGCTGCCGGATACACAAACGGATTGAGACTGACTGCCTGTGTAATCGGGTGTACCGCAAATGCATCATATATTGTAATGTCTCTCCATTCCGTCAATACTTTTATATAAACCTTATACAATACAATGCCCAGAATGTAACCAATGCCGATTCCACAAATTGACTGTAGCATACTTTCAAAAAATAAATAAAAAGCACATTTTCTCCTGGACATTCCAATGCATTCAAGTAATCCCAGGTTCTTTCTTCGATCTGTCAGATTGCACGATATCATTCCGTATATTGAACAAAAAGACAATATAAAAATAATCATCACGCTTGCAGGAACCATATAAGAAGCATAAAAATCGTTATGTGCAAATTTGGCATTCCGATATAGATCATTTTGTGTTTTAAACGATGCCACTGCAATGGACGCTAATCCGGTTAACCGACTTCCCATACATACTGACAAACCATCTGCCTTTAATTTCTTTTCCACATCATATGGTGCAGTATCCGCATCACACAACGCCATTCCCGTCATCGTATTTCCATTTGGTATATCTTTCACGTAAAAAAATAATTCTGGAAAATCTGTTTTATTCTCATCATAATCAAGATAATTTTTCATGGTACGGATCTTTGATTGTCCGTTCTTATAATCGTCGATTACACCACTGATGGTATAGTCTCCTTCCGAGACTTTTCTACTCTTGGCATCATAGAGTTGCAGGTGAATTTTATTTCCAACAACCGCTGCAACACCCATTGCATGAAAAGAACTCTCATATCCTGCAATTTCGCCTGATTTTTGCGGATAATGACCTCCCTTTTCGACCGGATAATGAAACATATCAACCGCCTTTTTCGACAAAAATGCACCATACGGAATCATCGTTTCATCCTTTGTACAACAAACACCCCCATTTTGAACGATTCCGTATTCTGCAATTTGATCATCACTCGCAAGGATGTCCAATTGACTTTTGGTTAAGTCCTGTACCACAATATCGTAGTTTCCGTTTACATTTAACACATCCTGCACAGACTTCTCTGTCGAGGATCTTGCAAGCAAAAAAGCGATCATAAGTGCTGCTGAGCTTAAGATCATTGCAAAAAGAACCTTGATCAGCTTTTTCCAATGCACCCTCCAATAACGTAACGATAGTTTAAGCATAACTTATTTCCCCCTTATTTAACTCACTTGTACTTCAATAAATTAATAACATTGTACTAAAAATATTTTTTCTTCTTTTCATTCCCCCTTTGATACAATCATCGTTTATGTGATTAGTTGTAATATATATCCTTATTATCTATTTGTCAATATATTTAGGATAACTAATTATTCACTTTTCTAACATAATATGATAAACTAAAAATATAAAAGGAGTGCCATATGGATCGTCGCGACAATTTTAAAAAAGGCTCTATTGAAATGCTAGCTTTGAAACTGCTATCGGAAAAAGACTGTTACGGATATGAACTCTGTCAACTAATGCAGGAACGTTCTGACAACATTATTAACGTTCCCGAAGGTTCTCTGTATCCAGCTCTATATAAGCTTGCAGACAAAAACTATATTTCTTCCTATGAGATAAAAGTAGGGGTTCGGCGAAAACGAACTTATTATCATATTGAATCAGAGGGACTTATCTATCTAAACGAGTTGATAGAAGCATATACCGAGATAGCAAACGGTATCACATCAGTATTAAATTGGAGGAATTAACATATGAAAAGCAAGAACTGTTCGCGCTATATGAGAGATTTAAAGCATTTATTTCCAGTCTATGGGAAAAAACAGAAAGCATATTTACATACGATCAAATCTTCTATCGAGGATTATTATGCTTCGTCTCCAAATCCCTCATACGAGGATTTAATAAACCACTTCGGGTCACCACAAGAAATCATCGGTGATTATATACGTGAACAGAACACACAGGATCTTCTTAGGCAAATAAACCAGAAACGGTATTTGCGTGGGATTGTGTACATTCTATTTATCAGTGCTCTAATCTGTAGTCTTTCCTATGGAATAAATTGTTACCGCGCATACCGGCACTGTATTCAAAGTGAACCAGCATATTATTATGAAGAAATAACAACCGATAGTTCATCTACCAACTAAAAGGAGACTTCTCTTACACAGATTCTTCAAGTAAATGTTCGGCGGCCTCTGTAAATTCTGCAATCTACAATTCCGATTGGAAAATTATAAATTCGTCCGCATCACACAGTGGTAATACAGCCTCAGCAACTGCCATGGCACAGAAATACTATTTATCCTCTATAATTGCAACCAAAACTTTATCTGTGAACCTTTCATGTGACAAAAACGGCAATTTATACTAACCAAACCCTTCTCCTTCAAAAATAAAGCTCCCACTATCCCAAGTGAGAGCTTTTATTTTATAGTTAATTTTCTATCTCATGCAGATATACACTACATATAACGAATACGACTCTGATACCATCTTACCACAACAGATGTATCAGGGTATTGCGATTCTTTTTAGCTCGTCTTATTTATTTTATTTGATATTGTTCATACAAGTTGCGAATCTGCTCACAATAATCGTCCTTACACTTATAATTTTTGCCTCCAATTGTTATATCTAAGGACGCTACTACAATCGTGGTTTCTTCTCCATTGTGATCATACAGCTCAATCGAAAAGGCAAAACCGTCTTTCGTGTTTGGGGAAGTTTCCCGCAACTGCATCGATGTTAAAATATCAACCATCTTTTGCATATCATCCTTTTGATCTAAAGTTACGCTCACATCGGCATTGTAAATTACGATTTTGTCCAGATCATCGACATTCAGATCTTGTAACACTTTCGTATATTTTCCTTTTCCGCTGAATACAAATACAATTGCTAAAACAGCGATACAGATACATAAAACGAAAATCTTTTTCATAAACACTTCTCCTCTGAATATTATGATTTTCATCAGCCCTTTTTATTGCCTAAAATTATCACATAATCGCCCCCTCCTCCTCTATCATATAATCATAATAACGATTCAACGACGCGATTTTGGACACTTCAAATAATTTTATTTTTCGACAATATTTTCTGCAATTTTGATTAGGACGTCTTCATCATAATCTCCAGATATCGAGAACAAAACAGTTCGCGACTTATTCATCCAGACAAGATTACTTGTTACACTTTCATTATGGGAAATATACAACGTTCCTTCGCCACCATTGATCATAACATCCTTTTGTTCCGCATCCACTCCGTCCATATACAATTTTTCATTTGATTTTGAAATATAAGAAAACTGAACCAATGAATCCCGCGGGGTAAAATAGATATACACCTCTCCCCCCAAAGTGCTATATGAAGTTTCAAACTTACAGTCTTCCGGTAACCACTGCGGATAGTAGGTTACATTTTCCGGATTTTCAATTTCACCTTCAAAAAAATATTCATACATCGACTGATACCGCACTCTCATCCAGCCAAACACAATCTCCCTCGCCTCAGTACTCACAGTCAGAATTGAACCAAATCCTATCATGAATACCAGTAATACACTCGCAACCATCCGTAGGCTTCGATATAGAATCGGATGATTTGCTCGCCTTGTAAGCCGCTTCAATTTTTTCTCAAATTTGGGAGAAAATTGATAAACGCATTCTTTGGGATCCGGCAAGCTTTCATTTATTGCAATCGCCAATTCTTCTGCCGCTTGTTTCAACATTGCATCATTTATCACAATACCCCCTCCTCCCTGCATATTTGAAGCAATTTATTCTTGGCTCGCTGATCCAGCTTTATCGCATTTGCCTCCGTAATATCTAGTTGCTTTGCTATCTCTTTGCAACTAAAACCGTGATAATACTTCAGCAAGATAATTTGACGATATCGAGGCGTTAGTTTTGCCATACAAGCCGCCAGACCATGAACACGAGTTGCCTCTACCTCAATTCCGGAAATTTCGTCTAAATATAAACTGCTGTTTTTTCTTTTGTTTGCTCTATAGAGATCAATTGCCTTATTCTCAACTATAGTAATGACATAGTTTTGTGTTTTTGGGCACACCGGATCACCAATTTTTTGTATATTCTCTGCTACTTTTATAAAGGCAGAATGAACGACATCCTCTGCATCATGTTTGTTATTCAAAATTTTATAAGCCACATGATACATTAACCCTCTATATGTAAGATAAACCTTTTCAAATTTCGACTGATCCTCCTGAGAATCCATCATCATCAAATACACAAACATCGTTCTTCTCCTTTGTCCTATCCACATGCTTCATTGTATCATACAATAAACCGAAAAAAGTAACTGTCACAGAAAAAAGCCCCTCGAAGCCATACGCCCCAAGGGGTAAATCTCAAATCATATTCTTTCTATCTCATGCAGATATACACTACATATAACGAATACGACTCTGATACCATCTTACCACAACAGATGTATCAGGGTATTGCGATCCCTATGATTTATAATTGTCGCAGTATCTGCTCCACCCTGCGAATGGCTTCATCAACCTGCTGTCTTGCATTGTGAATGCGATCCTGCACCAGCCAATCGGCAACAAGTCCATCAAAGAAATAATCCGCAAATCGAAGGAAGTCACCGGAATTAAAATCGAGAGAAATGGACTGCGACACATCTCTTAATTCATTGCTGAACGTCTGCAGATCCCGCTTAGCCTCTTCCATATAACGCTGCGCGTCGTCCATCTTAGAACGTTTGATCATGCTTGTGATCAATCCACCACCCAGCAAATCAACAACGCCCCAGTTTTTCGCACTGTTTAATTGTCCCTGCGCGGCACGCAGACTGAACAATGCGCGATTGCCTGCATCAATTGCCTCCTGACGTTCCTTCTCGTAATTATAATCCATCCTTTGTCCTCCGTAGTTGACATCAATTAATTTGTAATTACCTTTGACAGCGATTGTATGCCTCTCACACGACATATCATTTTTCGGCTATCTCACACAAATATATACGACATATAATGCGTAAAGCAATACCATGATCAGACCTTCACTTCGCTTGATCTCACGCTTTGTGAATGCAAAAAGCCATACGAGCAGACTGAATGCAAGCAGGATGATAATGTCGATCACATTCTCGGTCAGGAACGCCATCGGGCTGATGGCTCCAGCGATTCCGAGTACAAACAGAATGTTGAAGATATTGGATCCGATCGCATTACCGAGCGCCATATCCACTTCGTTCTTGCGGGCTGCAACGATGGATGTCACAAGTTCCGGAAGCGACGTTCCAATGGATACGATGGTCAGTCCGATGAGTGTCTGGCTCATTCCGAACTTTGCCGCGATATTGCTGGCGCTATTGACAACCACATCGCCACCGATCATGATCGCAGCTCCGCCACCTACGATATAAAGAAGGCTTTTCCACATTGGAAGAATCTGGATCCCCTCAGCAGCTTCAATCTCCTCACTCGCAAGCGCATTTCCTTCTTTGCTCGCCTTCAACGCACTCTTGATCATTAAGGCGATAAATCCGGCAAAGATCACAAGGAAGATCACGCCATCGATATGTCCGAGCGACATCGATCCAATGATGCCAAGCACGAGCAACAGGATCGCACAGATCACGGAAAACGGGAAATCACGCTTGATGGTAACCGCTTGTACCGCTACCGGCGTCATGATCGCGCACACACCGATGACGACCATCAGGTTAAAAATATTCGATCCGATGACATTGCTGACTGCAAGCGCATTCTTATTTGCAATCGACGCAGTCACAGACACGGCAGCTTCCGGAAGCGAGGTTCCCATCGCAACGATCGTAAGTCCAATGATAATGGACGGGACCTTGAATTTCTTGGCAATGCTTGAGCTTCCCTCAACGAAGAAGTCTGCGCCTTTTACCAGAAGTACGAAGCCGATCACAAGAAATACGATTGCAAGCGGCAGGGAACAATTTGTAATAAATTCTGTCATAGTAACCTCCTAATTTTTGTTTGAGCTGTAGTCTCAATATATCAGAAATGAATCAACCATCATCTTAGAATGCCAATATTCCAAGATGCTCAAGTAATATCTTGACACCAATTGCCACAAGAATGATACCTCCGACGATCTCCGCTTTCTTCTTGTAACGGGTCCCGAAGAAATTGCCGACAACCACGCCTAAAATGGACAGGAAGAATGTGGTCAGACCGATGATCGTGATTGCCTCAACGATCGGTGTATCGAGGAATGCAAACGTGATGCCGACTGCCAGCGCATCGATGCTGGTTGCGATTGCAAGTAGGAACATCTCCTTATGATCAAGCGGCGGATCCTTCTTTCCGATTTCTTCCAAATCCGGATCACGAACCGCCTCAACGATCATCTTGCCACCGATAAATACGAGCAGCACGAACGCGATCCAGTGATCGATCGAGGTAATGTACTGCTGGAACCGGATGCCTAAGAACCATCCGATCAGCGGCATTAACGCCTGAAAGCCTCCGAAGTACAGACCGATGACAAAAGCCTGCTTTTTGTTGACTTTCTCCATTCCTAATCCCTTGCAGATTGATACGGCAAATGCGTCCATCGAAAGTCCGACGCCGATCAAAAATAATTCAATAAATAGTGCCATGCGTAATCTCCTTTTCTCTCCTAGTGTTCTCCGAAGTCACGCACATCATGCTTTGTGCTTATCCTTTCCCTCTCAAAATACAAAAAAAACCATGCATACAAAACCGAAATCCGAAGATCCGATTGTTGTATACATGAGTCTCATTCTTTAAGATTTGCCAGGTCTTGCGACCGGGACTGTTGACAAACCACACAGTGTGCGAACTACTCCCTCACATGGTGTTCTATGAAATTGTAGGTCAATCTCATGACTTTTATCAAGTCTAGCAGATGTATAAACTGTTAGTCAACACAAACCTTTGTCGGTTTCTGCAATATTCTGCAAAAAGCATTATTTTGCGACAACTTTCGCAAATTTCTTCTTACCGCGTTTTACAACTTTGCCCTCTCCGGCAAAATCGTCGAATGCGTAGCTTTCGCTGATGTCTGTCACTTTCTCGCCCTCTACACTGACACCTCCCTGTTGTACGGCACGGCGTGCATCAGAACGGCTGTCGCACAGGCCTGCTTTAACGAGAACAGCCATAATATCCATATTACCTGCTGCGAAATCCTCTGCGGCTACCTCGATGGTTGGCATATGCTCGGAAGCACCTGCTCCGGAGAACAATGCATGAGAAGCATCTTTCGCCTTCTGTGCTTCTTCCTCCCCGTGTACCATCTTGGTCAGCTCGAATGCAAGGATCTCCTTTGCCTCGTTGAGCTGTGCGCCTTCCCACTTATCCATCTCGTCGATCTGCTCAAGTGGCAGGAATGTCAGCATACGCAGGCATTTTAACACGTCTGCATCCGATACGTTTCTCCAGTACTGGAAGAAATCAAATGGTGAAGTCTTATTTGGATCAAGCCAGACAGCATTTCCAGCAGTCTTGCCCATCTTGTTTCCATTTGAGTCTGTAAGAAGTGTGATTGTCATAGCATGAGCGTCTTTTCCAAGCTTACGGCGAATAAGCTCTGTACCACCGAGCATATTGCTCCACTGATCATCTCCACCAAACTCCATGTTACATCCGTATTTCTGGTATAACATATAGAAATCGTAGCTCTGCATGATCATGTAGTTGAACTCAAGGAAAGAGAGTCCCTTTTCCATTCTCTGCTTATAGCACTCCGCGCGAAGCATGTTGTTTACACTAAAGCATGAACCAACTTCACGTAAGAGCTCAACATAATTCAGGTTTAAAAGCCAGTCAGCATTATTTACCATCATAGCTTTTCCTTCCCCAAAGTCGATAAATTTCTCCATCTGTCTCTTGAAGCATTCAGCGTTGTAATCGATGTCTTCTTTTGTAAGCATTTTACGCATGTCAGTTCTGCCGGAAGGATCACCAATCATTGTTGTTCCGCCACCAATCAAAGCGATTGGCTTATTTCCTGCCATCTGAAGACGCTTCATAAGAGTAAGAGCCATGAAGTGTCCAGCTGTAAGGGAATCGGCAGTACAGTCAAATCCAATATAGAAAGTTGCTTTTCCCGCATTAATCATGTTTTTGATTTCATCTTCATTTGTTACCTGTGCAATAAGACCACGGGCAACAAGTTCGTCATAAATAGTCATTTCTTACCTCCACATAAATTAAAGTATTAAAAAACCCCCGTCCTGTTTAAGGACGAGGGGGATTATCTCGTGTTACCACCTTAATTCGTACACTGCTCACACAGTATACCTTAGTAAGTGTCCTACAACACTTAAGCCTCTATAACGTGCGCCACTCCGTTGCAGCCTACTTTGAATTCGGTGCAAAGCTCCAAGATGTATTCCTTTTGTGCTTCCCATGCGCCTCTCATCAGCCGGCTGCTTTCTGTATGTTTCACATAAAAGTACTTGTTCTTTTCATAGCCTTTGAATACTTCAATTGGCTTTATTATAAGCACGTCCATTCGCTTTTGTCAACTGCAAATCAATGCTTTCACATTAACTTTTACTTTAGAATAACAATCGAATATTCAGGCATGGTAAGCGTATTGTCTTCCAGCGTAACAACTTCTGTTCCATCGATCAATTCACCGGCAATCTGAAGACCGGCATCGTCTGCTGCAGCTCCAAGACTTGATTTTGTCAGATCGACCGTCTGGGACTCCGCAGAGATATTGAATACGATCGTAAGCTTTTCATCTTCGTATGTCTTTTGGATGGCACAGATATTGGTGTCTGAAATTCCCTCATCGAATGCAACCTCGCCCCTTGCGATCGCCGGATACTGATTACGCAGAGCAATCACCTGCTTCACATAATTATAGATGGAATTACCATCCTTTTCCTGCTCCTCAAGACTGTCGTATTTCATCTTGATCGGCTCCATATCCTTCGGTCCATCGCACATTCCTTCCGCATTTTCGTCGAGCGACCAATACATCGGTGCACGCTTATTCTCATCCTTGCCTGCACCCTTCATGCCCAGTTCCTCGCCATAATAGAGGAATACATTTCCCGTCATCAGAAGGTTCATCGCCTCAGCAATCTTTGTCTGCGCCGCACTGTTATCTCCGGAATAATATCCGGCGCCTCGTGCCATATCATGGTTTGTATAAAAAGGCGCATCAATTGCAGTATCACTGGATTTTTTCAACAGGTCCTGAATGTTGACCAAATTTTTCCCGTAGGAAGCAGCTTTACTGATACCATTGACGGTTTTCGCGATCACACCGTCTTTATCAGCAAAGTCAAAATCAAAGAAACTATCGATGCCGCTCGCATAGTACTGTGTGTAAATCGTGCTATCCATCCACACTTCACCCACGATGTAAGCATCTTCCTTCTGTGCCTTAACCATATCATTGAACCACTTCAATATCTCGATGTTTTTCTCATTATTTCCGCTGTAAAATTCTTTTGCCGCATCTAGTCGGAAACCATCCACGCCAAGGTTCAGCCAGAATTTTGCCACATCCTCGAACTCTGCCTTTACCGCATCATTATCCCAATTGAGGTCCGGCATCTCGCTCCAGAACTGTGACTCATAATACCAGTCCGTTCCCTCAAGCTGGTTATATCCACCATTCCGCTCCTTTGAAAAATTGTAATACTCTACATATGGACACTCAGAAGCATCCGGCTCGACACCTTCCGGAAGACTTTTCAGATATTGGCTTGCTTCCCGGAACCACTTATGGTGGGATGATGTATGATTCATAACCAGATCGATAATTACGTTAATTCCGCGATTATGGCACTCTGTGATCAGTGTCTTAAAATCATCCAGCGTTCCGTATGAAGGATCAATCTCTTCATAATTTGTCACATCATATTTGTGATAGGTACTGGACGGCATAATCGGCATCAGCCAGATTCCGTTGCATCCCAGATCCGTGTCCGTTGCCGGATCTCCGTCATTAATGTAATCCAGCTTATCAATAAGTCCCTGCAGATCGCCGATTCCATTCCCATCGCTGTCGTAAAAACTGTACACAAACACTTCATAGAATGTGCGATACTTGTCGTCAATCACATTCTCATCCGCTGTGTTCAGCTGTTGCATCAACGACTGTGCAGTCGCGTTCTCAAAATCCAGCCTTACACCGATCGGGCTAACCGCTTCGTAATTGGCACCAAGCACCAGTCCAACCAGCAATACCCCTGTCAGCACTGCTGACAAAATGCGTTTCTTCATTCTTGTTACCTCACTCCTGTTAAATTTTATACTCCATTTCTATGGTATCTCAATTTCGTCAAAAATGGAATACTTGTCGCAGAAAAATAAGACAGGAATCGGACTATTTCCACCGAAAATCGCAGCTCTCACGATCCGCTTCTAGTAAAAGAACCACTGATGCTTATCGTTACACTTGTACGAATATCTCTTTTTTGATTCCCACGCGATCAACGCCGTGATCAGTCCGAACAGCAATGCCAGCATGAGTACCAATCCTAAAACATCTCCGCTTTCTATCGCATCCGGCAATGCCCACAAAAAAGTTCCGGCAAGAATGCACGCAAGCGGGACGATTGCAACAACGATCATGCGCAATATGGAATACCTTTTCTCCGACATTCCTTGCGGAATGTAGTCCTCCGGATGGATCATCTCCGCATGGATCGCCATACCTCCACGCGCATGGATGCGCACCGCGCGATACTCGATCCCATCAAGCGTAAACTCCGGCATCAATCCTTCCTTGGTAATCACAAGATCCAGATTATTTTCATTCGCATACCGACAGAGTTCATCCGTCATCTGCCGCGGTGTCGTGCAGAAATCATCCGGCCAGAATGTGAATGCGCGCTTTTTCTCCATTTCAGCGACAGCCTTGTAATCATGCAGAATGTCGGCAAATGTATTGCCCCGCTTCTCCTGCTCCTCAATTTCCTGCAGGCAGCGGTTGATATCCAGCTCCGCAAGATCCTGCTCCTGAATCGTATCGCAGAACGCAAGTGCCGCCTCCAGCTTCTGCTGCTCCTTCTGCAAGTACGCTTTCTGTGTATCCAATGCCTGCTGCAGATCAATCTCATGATCCAACAGCTTGTGAATCTCCTCCAGCGGCATATCCAGCTTGCGGAATAAAAGAATTGCTTTCAGCCGCCCAATATCTTCCTCATCATATTTGCGATAACCGTTACCTGCATCCCGCTTCGGATTGAGCAATCCCATCTTTTCATAGTAGCGGATGTTCTGCCGACTGATGCCGGTAAGCTCCTCCGCTTCCTTAATATTCTTCATCCTAAGCTCCTCCTGTCTGCTTTATTTTCCCCGATTATAAAGCTTGCAGCAACTATAAGGTCAATAGAAAATGCTAATTTTTTCTCTCGCAAATATGATTTAACGCAATTCCTATCAATCGATCCGTCTGATCTGCCATAAAAAGAGGAATATTGAGCATGTCATCGTCCAGCTTCAAATTGTCAAGAGAAAACCGGATGCGCAACTTTACCTTATCCGGAAACAGTTGCTTGAACTTTTTCAAGCTCTTACTCGTCGTATTTGCTTCCGCTTTCACCTCAACCGGAAAGATATCGTTTTCTCTTTGGATAAGAAAATCTACTTCATATGGCGGATTCGTCTGTGTCCAATAGCGTGGAACTACTTCAAACTGTGTAACCAATGTCTGCAATACAAAATTTTCGGTCAGCGCTCCTTTAAATTCTGTGAAAAGCCGGTTCCCCTCTCCGAACGCGGTCGGTGCCAACTGCGCAAGACGTCTCAGCAATCCCACATCTACAAGATAAATCTTAAACGCCGACAAATCATCATATGCCGCAATCGGAAGCCCCGGAGCAGAGCTTCGATATATCTTATGAACAAGTCTTGCATCAACAAGCCATTGCAGAGCATCTTCATATTCTCTGGCCCTTGCGCCCTGCTTAACAACCTTATAGATAAATTTTTTGTTCTCCCGCGCCAGCTGGGACGGAATCGACTTCCAGATCATGGATATTTTAGGAAATTCCTTTACATCCGGATGCTTCGCGAAATCACGTTCATACGCATCAATAATTCCGGATAGTGCGCGCTGCATAGCCTCCGTATCGCGTGCCTGCGTCCACATAAATACGGACTCCGGCATCCCGCCTGTGACGTAATACATTTTCAATTTCTCATACAACGGATGGAAAAAGGCATCCGGTATTGGCTCGATCGAATCAACGCTCCCCATATATGTGACCAGATTTTCATCCCCGTTTGCGACCAGAAACTCTGAAAAAGTCATGGGATCAATCTGCATGAAATCGACCTTCCCAACCGGAAAAGAAGCCGGTTTCGCAAGTGCAATTCCAAGTAACGATCCGGCGCACGCAATATGATACTGTGGCGCATTTTCGCAGAAATACTTCATGGAGTTAATGACTTTTGGGCAATCCTGAACCTCATCAAAAATGATCAGCGTATTCTCCGGAACAATTTTCTGACCGCTTGCAAGCATCAGATTCTGCAGAATCCGATCAACATCCTTTGTTGTCTCAAAAAACTCCTTATAGTCTTCATTCTCATCAAAATTAAAATATGCGGTATTCTCGTAATATCTCCGCCCAAATTCCTTTAAAATCCAGGTCTTCCCAACCTGACGCACGCCTTTGAGAATCAGCGGCTTTCTGTAAGGAGAGTTTTTCCATTTCAGTAGATCATCTAATATTTTTCGTTCCATAGGTATCTCCTTCCACGTTTTAATAATAATGTGATTTTTCACACATTATTATGCATAGTTATGTGATTTTCATCACGCTTTTATTATAAACAGGCATTTCGTGAAATACAATACTTAAAAAATGCACTTTTTAACAAAAAAGCGGTCCGGAATCTGTCTCTTCCGAACCGCCTGACTATTCGTTTATTCTGCAATCAGTTTCTTGGCTGCTCCAAAATCTTTCCGCCTCACATACACCAAATATGTGTACAGAACATCTCCAACCAAATCCTTGTATGTTGATGCTGACGGCGAACCATTACCGATCGTTTTGGACATATTAGAATGTACGATCTGACCAAAAGTCGTCATGTTTTTCTTCGTAACCACATCATAAGAAATCGCATTTTTGCGAAGGATATCTGTCACACGATCCAATTCCTGTGAGGAAGTATCCGCCATTAGTTTTTCCCTGTTAAATACTGTAATCATATGTCTCCTCCTCTGGGTATTGCCCCTGCATTTTCTACATCATAACACTTTACTCAATTACTGTAAAGAATGACAATTCACGCAATTTCTAACTATCCAATGTGATCAGATACGCAATCTCTTTATCCGCATCGTATACACAAAAGGAAACATTTGTGTACTCTTCGGTTCCCGAATTTCGATCAACAAGTTTCCAATATCCAGCCTCAATTGCTGGAAGTTCAACATAAGTAGATACGCTTGTCACAAAATCATCCGCCTCTTTCGAATACGGCAGACTATCCCACTCCATAATTTCTTCCAAAGCATCTTTATTCAGGCTTATCTTATACAAAGCGATTCCCTCATATGGAAAGCCTTCATAATTGTTAAACAGTTCTTCAAATTCACAATCTTTTTTTGAAATATTTAAATCAAAATCCTTTATGAATTGCGATTTTGCATGATTCTGCTTTTTCCCACAGCCAACGACGGCTATTAAGATCATCATAAAAAGCGCTGCTGCTACACATCATTTTGTTTTCATAAATTTGCGTCTTCGCCTATTCACACTTCTCAAACACCAGATCATTTGCTGTGATCTGTCCATACGAACCGCTTTTCTTCGGAATTGCCGCTACAAATCTCCAGCCTTCAGCCGCATATTTATCAATAATTTCCCTGTGATTATCTTCACTTAAAAGACCGCCTGCTTTTGATTCCACATATAAATACTTATACATTTCATTTCCCTCCATCTTTATTTTATAAATATTGTTCCGTTTTTTACAATTATACTATGCAGCCAGTCCAAAAGAAACCCTGTTTCGCAAACTTTGCGAAACAGGGTTTCCATCATTTCTACTTATGTCCAGCGACATCAAGACGTGTCAATGCCTTATGGAGCGCATATTCTGCGCGTTTTAGATCCAGATTCTCGGACTTGGCGGCGATTCGATCCTCCGCACGCTGCTTGGCAGCTTCCGCACGATTGACATCGATCTCATCCGGCCACTCGGCAAGCTCCGCAAGAAGCGTTACCTTCTCGCCGAGGATCTCGGCGAATCCGGCATGCACGGCTGCCACTTTCTGCTGATCGTCATTGTGGATCACAACGACGCCCGGCTCAAGTACCGTGGTCAGCGGGATGTGGTTCTTGTAGACACCGATCTGTCCGTCTCCGGTATTGAATTCGATCATGTCTGCCTCGCCGGTGAAGAACACACGGTCCGGTGTGATGATCTCAACTTTAAACTTATTTTCTTCGGCCATGCTTTCGCACCTCCTACTTTACACGTGCACGAACTTCATCGATCGTTCCTGCATTCAGGAAGTAGCTCTCTGGCACATCATCCAGCTTACCGTCTAAGATCTCACGGAAGCCGCGGATGGTCTCCTCGATCGGAACGTATTTTCCTTCCAATCCGGTGAACTGTACGGCTACGGAGAACGGCTGGGAAAGGAATCTCTGTACCTTTCTTGCACGGCTTACAACAAGCTTATCGTCCTCGGATAACTCGTCCATACCAAGGATGGCGATGATATCCTGTAATTCCTTGTACTTCTGCAGAATCTCCTGTACCTCACGGGCAACTTTGAAATGCTCCTGACCTACGATACGTGGATCAAGGATTCGCGAAGTAGAAGCCAGCGGATCAACTGCCGGATAGATACCAAGCTCTACGATGGAACGATCCAATACGGTCGTTGCATCCAGATGGGCGAAGGTTGTTGCCGGAGCCGGGTCCGTTAAGTCATCGGCCGGTACATAGACTGCCTGAACGGATGTGATAGAACCATTCTTGGTTGAAGTGATTCGCTCCTGCAGCGCACCCATCTCTGTCTGTAATGTCGGCTGATAACCTACGGCAGAAGGCATACGTCCGAGCAAAGCGGACACCTCTGAACCAGCCTGTGTGAATCGGAAAATATTATCGATGAAAAGAAGCACATCCTTTCCACCTTTATCACGGAAATACTCAGCCATGGTAAGACCGGTTAATGCTACTCGCATACGTGCTCCTGGTGGCTCGTTCATCTGTCCGAACACCATGGTGGTCTTATCAATAACGCCGGATTCTTTCATCTCATAGTAGAGGTCGTTACCCTCACGGGTACGCTCTCCAACACCGGTAAATACGGAGTATCCACCGTGCTCAGTCGCGATGTTGTGGATCAGCTCCTGGATCAGTACGGTCTTACCTACACCGGCTCCACCGAACAGACCGATCTTACCACCCTTCTGGTAAGGGCAGAGAAGATCAACGACCTTGATACCGGTCTCTAACATCTCCTGTGAAGTTGCCTGCTCCTCAAAGGACGGTGCCGGACGATGGATCGGCCACTTCTCCTCAGTCTTCGGTGCCTCGATCTCATCGATCGGATCACCGAGAACGTTGAACAGTCGGCCAAGTGTATTCTCGCCTACCGGCACGGAAATCGGTGCACCGGTCGCGATGGCATCCATGCCACGGACAAGTCCATCCGTTGGTCCCAAAGCAATACATCTTACTGTATCATCACCCAGATGCTGAGCAACCTCAACAACCAGCTTGCCGCCGTCTTTTAACGGAACGTTGATTGCTTCGTTGATCTCAGGCAGATTACCTTCCTGGAATTTGATATCCAGAACGGCGCTGATAATCTGAGTAATTTTACCAATATTATTACCTGCCATTTATTTTCTCCTTATATTCTACATATTCATTGATATAACGAATTGCTCCGCTGCAATGCAGCTCCCGCAATTCTGCACCGATTCGCAATCCGTTGATTTTCTAACGAAAATCACTACTTGCTCATCAGTGTTAGGGTCATGAATACAAAATTACGCTTTCGCAAGCGAAGCTAATTTTGTATTATTCCCCTTTATATCATGAGATTGCATTCGCGCCAGCGATAATCTCGGTGAGCTCCTGCGTGATGGAGCCCTGACGCGCGCGATTGTACTTCAGTGACAGATCACTGATCATCTCTTCCGCATTGCTTGTTGCAGAATCCATTGCCTGCATACGTGCACCGTTCTCACTGGCAACTGCCTCGACAAGTGCTCCGTAAAACAGACTGGTCACATACTTCGGAATAATCATGTCTAAGGCCTCTTCCTCGTTCGGCTCATAGTTCATCAGTATGTTGAAATCGGCAGCCTGATTTTCCTCGGAATCCGGCTCGATCTCCACCGGAAGCAGCTTAATGAGCTTCGCTTCCTGACTGACGGTATTCTTAAAATGCGTATATGCCAGATAAATCTCTCCAACCTCTCCGCTGGTAAAAGCGTCAAGCACACGGCTACACAGGCTTGCTGCATCCGGATACGTCGGTGCTTCCATCATCTCAGTCTCAAGATCTGCGATATGGTAGCCTCTCCGCTCCAATGCCTCTGCACCTTTGCCGCCGACTGCGTAGATATCCAAGTCTTCTTTGTTGAAATCTCCGCCTGTGATCAGCTTTACGATGTTGGAATTGTATCCACCCGCAAGTCCCCGGTTCGAGGTAATGACAACCACGGCTTTCTTCTTGGAATCGCCTGCTGTCAGATACGGGTGATTGATATTGCCGCTTCGTGCGAGCATGGAACTCACCGTCTTATACATATAGTTGAAATACGGATCGGTCTGCTCAGCACGGTTCTTGGCTTTCTGTAACTTAACGGTAGAAACAAGCTTCATGGCTTTGGTGATCTGCTGCGTACTCTGTATGCTGCTTTTTCTTCGCTTTATGTCTCTCATTGAGGCCATGTCTTATCACCTACTTTCTGCCATTAGCGGAAGGATGCCTTGCACTCTTCAATCGCTTTGATCAGCTTCTTTTCTGTCTCATCATCCATCACATGTGTTGCTGCGATCGATCCCGGAATCTCCGGATATTTTGTATCGATGAACTCGAACAGTTCATTCTGGAAACGCAGAATGTCTGCAACCGGAATATCCATCAGATACTTGTTGATCGCTGCATAGATGATGATAACCTGCTTCTCAACCGGCATCGGCTGATACTGCGGCTGCTTTAAGATCTCTTTTAAGCGCTCGCCCTGTGCCAGCTTCTCAGTGGTGTCGGCATCCAGCTCGGAACCAAACTGTGAGAATGCTGCCAGCTCACGGTACTGAGCAAGCTCGGTACGGATCGGGGCTGCAATCTTTTTCATCGCCTTGATCTGTGCGGAACCGCCTACACGGGATACGGACAGACCGGCATTGATGGCCGGACGGAAACCTGCGTTAAACATCTCGGTCTCCAGATAGATCTGACCATCGGTAATGGAGATGACGTTGGTCGGAATGTATGCAGATACATCGCCCGCCTGTGTCTCAATGATCGGAAGCGCTGTCAGTGAACCGCCGCCAAGTTTGTCGGAAAGTCTTGCCGCACGCTCAAGAAGTCTTGAGTGTAAGTAGAAGACATCACCCGGATAAGCCTCACGTCCCGGTGCACGCTTCAAAAGAAGTGACAGGGTACGGTATGCTGCTGCATGCTTACTTAAATCATCATAGACAACAAGGACATCCTGTCCGTTCTCCATCCATTCCTCACCGATTGCACAACCGGAATAAGGAGCGATGTACTGCAGCGGTGCAAGCTCACTTGCGGTAGCTGCAACAACGGTGGTGTATGCCATTGCGCCATACTCTTCCAATGTTTTTACAATATTTGCAACGGTGGAAGCTTTCTGTCCGATAGCGACATAAATACACTTCACGCCCGTGCCTTTCTGATTAATGATCGTATCGATCGCGATCGCGGTCTTACCGGTCTGACGGTCTCCGATGATCAACTCTCGCTGTCCACGTCCGATCGGAACCATGGAGTCGATCGCCTTGATACCGGTCTGTAATGGGGTATCAACGGATTTTCTGGAGATAACGCCCGAAGCAACTCGCTCGATGCGACGGAACTTGTCCGTCTCGATCGGTCCTTTGCCGTCGATCGGCTGTCCCAATGCGTTCACAACTCGTCCTAACATCGCGTCTCCGACCGGCACCTCTACAACTCGTCCGGTTGTCTTGACGGTGTCACCCTCGCTGATATTCTTCTGGGAGCCGAGAAGTACGGCACCTACGTTATCTTCCTCGAGGTTCATTACCATTCCGTAAACCTCTCCAGGGAACTCTAAGAGCTCTCCCTGCATTGCGTTCTCCAGACCATGGATACGCGCAATACCGTCCGCAACCTGGATTACGGTTCCCACATCTGCTACTTCGAGCTGGGAAGCGTATCGTTTAATCTGCTCCTTGATCACAGAGCTGATTTCTTCTGGTTTCAAATTCATGGAGCGCACTCACCTACTTTCAACTGTATTTTGGATAATTCGCGTGTCAGGTCGTACAGTTTGGTCTTGATACTGCTGTCTACGACACGATCCTTGATACGAATTACCATTCCGCCGATCAATCCGGCGTCTACATCATAATGCATCTCAAATTCTACATATTTGGTTGTCTCCAGCAATCGCTTCTCTACTGCGGCTTTCTGCTCGTCCGTAAGTTCGACTGCGGAAGTGACATATGCAGTTCCGATATTCTTGTACTCTTTTACCCGATCGATGAAATACGTGAATACGTTCATCATTTCCTTGTAATGATCCTTCTCCACAATCATACGCATCAGTCCAACCAGTTCATCGGAAACCTGACCCTTAAATATGTCTTCAATAAGTTTGACTTTCTCTTCTTTGTCAATCTTGGGATGGTTCATGAGTCTGGACAGATCCGGGTTCTCGTTCAGCGCCTGTACGGCAGCTGTCACATCATCCAGTATTTCATCCAGATGATTCTCCTCCAAAGCCAGCTCAAATAATGCATCCCCATATGTCTTGGATACTAGCTTAGCCATGTCGATTCACCCATCTCTTTCAATGTCTCATCTACCAGTGTGCTCTGGATGTTCGTATCGATGGAAGCGGCAACCACCTTCTGTGCCATCATTGCGGCAACAGTGATCATCTCCTGCTTCATGTCATCCATAGCATGCTTTTTCTCAAGCTCAGCTTCCTCCTGCGCTCTCTTCACGATGCGGGAGGCCTCTTCTTTGGCTTCGTCAATAATCTTGGCCTGGTTCTTCATTGCCTTCTGTCTTGCTTCGGCAAGAATTCCCTCTGCCTCCTTGTCAACTTCTTTGAGTTTTGCCTCATACTCAGCCTTTAAGGCTGCGGCACTCTCTTTGTCTTCCTTCGCGCTGTCAATGTCGTTTGAAATCCGCTCCTGTCTGTCCTTCAGCAACTTACGTGCCGGGTTAAAAAGCAGATATGACATGGCAAGCACAAGGAAAAATACGGCGATTGCCAGTAAAGCTGTATCGAAGAGCAACTGTGCGTCAAGATTGAATAAAAATGTCTGTTCAGCTAACAATCTCTTTTACTCTCCTTTCCTTGGGATTCTCCTGGCATCTTAGCCTAACGGATGAACGAAAAGTAAAAGCAGCGCTACAACGAGACCGTACAGACCGGTTGTCTCGGCAACGGCCTGTCCAAGAAGCATGGTAGACATGATCTGTCCTCTTGCTCCAGGGTTACGTCCAACTGCTGCTGCACCGTGTCCGGCTGCGATACCCTGTCCAATACCAGGTCCGATACCAGCGATAACTGCTAAACCTGCACCGATTGCAGAACATGCTCTGATTAAATCCTGTCCTGAAATATTCATAATGTAAATCCTCCTTAACATTTGAGTTCTTTTTTGTTAACAGTACAACAATTCTGTACTGTAAAGAGCAAATCGCATGATATATCCGCTTTGCGGATGCAATTTGCGATGCGGTACATCTTTGATGTATCGCTTTTGGGGACGTACTTCGGAGAAGTACGTCAGCCATCACATGCCTGTGATACATAAGTCATGGTCAACATACAGAATACATACGTCTGAATTGCTCCGGAGAACAAATCAAAGTATACATGAAGCGCTGCCGGCCATACGACAGCAAGTCCTCCAAGAAGACCATATACCAGCGCCATAATTACCGTTCCTGAAAGCACGTTTGCGAACAAACGCAGCGACAGAGAAATCGGAATCGCGATCTCGCTGATAACGTTGATTGGCGCCCAGATTGGAAGCCACGGTGGTAAAGGCGAACATACACCTTCCCAAATTTGTTTTGCGCTTTGATGCTTAACTTTGCAGACCCGAATCATAAAGAATGTGATCAGCGCTAACGCAAACGTTGTGCCGTAGTCGGCTGTTGGCGGACGAAGTCCCACCAGTCCGGATATATTACTCATCAGTATGAATACGAAAATCGTACTGATGTAATTCACGAACTTCGGTGCCCACTTGCCCATGGTGCTTTCTACCATGCCATCCAGCATTTCCACGATCAGCTCTATGACATTCTGGAATGCATCCGGTTTGTCCGTTGCATGCTTCATCTTACGATTCGCAACGATCGCAAAGATCAGCATGAGCGCCATAACGATCAGAATGCATGCATGGCTGGTCGTAATCCAGACTTTCTGTCCGAACACTTCCACCTGAAAGATTCCATGGATCATAAAATCAATGTCGGCTGACAATAAAATTCCTTGATTCACATAGTCACCTCCTTATTAAATTTACTATTCGTCACTACTCAGTGCCTTCGTAGTCACTTAAGATTTCGGCAGAAGATGCATCACTTCCTCCGCTCCGCTTATGTTTTACTTTCTCGATCAATCCCTGTAGGTAAGCACTCACCTTAAGTCCAAGGACGCCTACGAAAGCCATAAACAGATTTCCGAAATTAAAATAGCCCAATATAAAAAACAGAATTACCACAACCACATAACGCAGTATGGATTTTGCAATAATTCTGCGATTGGCATGTTCACTGTCTCCCAGCGTCACCGCATCGAAGATCACCATCGCCAGATTGATGGCAAGTCCCACGGCGATTGCGACACCGTACCACAGTCCGATTGAATATGAAATCTTGTCTTCAACGAACCACACACCTGCCAGCTCGATGACTACTCCATAGAGCAAAATCGTCGCCACGAGTCTTGGCAAAGCATCATTTATCCTTCTTAACATATCGATCATCCCTGCTGTCTTTCTCGATCAGCTTTCTTGCCATCTTGTAAATATTCGTAAATCCGGCCAGCGCACCGATAAAGAAAAATGGTATCATCATCCACGAAATTCCGGTCTTGTCCCCGATCCAGATGCCTATGATGCAGCATAGGAAGATGGGAACGACCATGTTGATTCCGAACTGGAATACCAGAACGAGTGCGTTCATGACCTGTTTGTTGTCTTTTTTCATGGTTCTCCTTAAATATGCAGTGCCTACGCTCACATTATAACATTTTTAGGCGGTTTGTCCATAAAATTACGTTAATTCATTAACAATTTTGTCACTTTATTGAAAAAGCGCCACATAGCAGACTCTTTTACAGTATCTGCCATGTGGCGCATATTATACCGCTTTCCTGACGGTCATTTTATAAGTGAAGCTGCACATCACGATCCGTGTGCTCGTAACGGCGAACAGTCAGTCCCGCTGCTTTCATCATCTTCTTTGATGCGATCACGGACAGTGTGTCCGCATATTTATCGCTGTCATAGACGACCTCGCGGATACCCGACTGGATGATCGCTTTGGCACATTCGTTACATGGGAAAAGCGTAACATATATGCTCGCTCCCTCGAGACTTCCACCTCGGTAATTTAAGATGGCATTAAGTTCACTGTGTGTCGTGTAGAAGTACTTGTTGTCCTCACCTTCACGCACCCATGGAAACTCGTCATCCGAACAGCCGACCGGAAATCCATTGTAACCCATCGAAAGGATCTTGTGCTCGGAGCTTACGATACAGGCTCCCACCTGGGTATTCGGATCCTTGGAGCGCATTGCGGAAAGCATTGCGATGCCCATGAAATATTCGTCCCAACTGATATAATCCTGTCTCTTTGTACTCATCGTCCGTCACCTCTTCTTGGAACATTCGTCCATAAACTCAGATTCTCTGCGAATACCTGACGCTTTTATTTTGTACCGAAAATACGGTCTCCTGCATCTCCGAGGCCCGGTACGATGTACTTCTTCTCATTGAGTCGCTCATCGAGTGCTCCAATGAAGAGGTCAACATCCGGATGTGCCTCCTGCAGACGCTTTACACCTTCCGGAGCTGCAATAATACACATAAAACGGATATTCTTAACGCCTTTGTCCTTGAGCATCTGAAGCGCTGCTACTGCAGATCCTCCGGTTGCAAGCATAGGATCAACAACAAATACCTCACGGTTTGCGCAATCTGCCGGAAGCTTACAGTAATACTCTACCGGTTCAGCGGTCTCCGGATCACGGTATAATCCGATATGTCCAACCTTCGCTGCAGGAATCATCTCAAGCATTCCCTCTACCATTCCAAGTCCCGCACGCAGGATTGGAACAACTGCAAGCTTCTTGCCTTTTAACTCTTTCACAGTTGTCTTACAGATCGGAGTCTCAATCTCAACATCTGTAAGTTCAAGATCTCTGGTTGCCTCGTAGCACTCTAACATTGCTACTTCGCTGACTAATGTACGGAACTCCTTAGAGCCAGTGTCCTGTCTTCTCATGATACCAATCTTGTGCTGGATCAGCGGGTGATCCATGACTACTACTTTTGCCATAGCTATTCTCCTTCTTCTTCGTTTAATTTTTTTACAAGTTTCTTGATTGATTTGCGTAATGTTTCATAACATAATCCATACGCCGGCAATGCGCCTCCGTATGGGTCAAGTATTTCCAGTTCATCGCCCACATACTCGGTAAGTACATGGATATTCGCGGGAACCGCATTCTCATACTGTTCCAGAATGCGTTCTCTCTGCACTGCCTCCATAGTCACGACCAGCGCATCCTCTGTCAGGTCTTCCTCTGTCAGCTGTTGTGACACAAAACCCTCCATATTGATTCCGTTACTGATCAATACTGCCTCCGCCTTCTGGTTCATCGGCTCCGGAAACTGTACGACCAGTCCGCGCGTCTGAATCTCAAGCGGATGCTTTAATGCAAAATCCCCAAAGATTCCCGCGGCCATTGCCTCCCGGCAGGTGCCTGTCTGGGCCACAAAAATTATTTTGTTATATTCCATAATCTGCCTCTCCTAAAAAGCATTTCATACATGAATCACCGTGTGTCCCGCTGCCTTCAGCAGACGGTTCATGATAGCCTGTCCGATTCGCGGCGTCTGAAAACATTCTGAATAGATTTCCCCAACATCTAATTCATCACATTCCCGCAGGATCTTGTACAGATGCTGCGCGATCGCGTCCTCGTCCGCACGCTTACCCATGCTAAGAATCACCTGTGCGTCGTAACGATCCTTCGTCTCATCTGTTGCGATGACCGCAACCTTCTTACCTTCCGCACGTTTCGCAGCCGTCAGTTCATTGATCTTGTGGATGACTGCATCCTGTGCTCCGTCAACGATGATCATCTCCGCCTTCGGCGCGTAATGCTTGTACTTCATTCCAGGAGCCTTCGGCTTTCTGGTATCATCTGCAGCGATAATTCCCGGATCGATCACAACCTCTTCCTGCAGTACTTCCGATAACATCTCCGGCGTAATATAACCCGGACGAAGAATCATCGGTTTCTCTTCCGTCAGATCAATGATCGTCGACTCAATTCCGATGCCTACCGGACCCCCATCCAGTATCATCGCAATCTTGCCCGATAAATCTTCCGCAACATGCTGCGCCTCTGTCGGACTCGGCCGACCGGACGTATTGGCACTCGGTGCCGCAATCAGGCATCCGCTTCTTCGAATCAATTCGAGTGCTACCGGATGATTCGGCATACGCACCGCAACCGTCTGCATGCCGCCGGTTGTCGCCTCCGGCACCGCATCACTTTTCCACACGATCATAGTCAGCGGTCCCGGCCAGAACGCATCTGCCAGCTTCTTCGCCTGCTCCGGCACTTCCCTCGCCACGCGCTTCATATCGTCAAAATCCGCGATATGCACGATCAATGGATTGTCGGATGGGCGTCCCTTTGCCGCATAAATCCTGCGCGACGCGTCAGGATCAAGCGCATCTCCTCCCAGTCCATAGACTGTCTCCGTCGGGAACGCGACCAGTTCGCCCTCTGCGATCAGCTTTCCTGCCTGCTCCATCACGTCGGTGTCTATGTGCCCGGGATCGACTTTTTCAATTATTGTATCCATATTCTCACACTTTTCATCCCCTATATGGGGTTGTTCTACATCTCAATATATTTCTCCTCATTATATGCTAGATCAGGCACCGTTGTCAAATGCTAAAGAGGCGCGAGGAATGTCAGAAAAAAGCGATGAAAAATGTTTGAATCCGACGACTTGTCCACTTATAATGAAGAGAGAAAATATAAAGGAGGAAGATTCGTGGAAAAAGTGCGTTACATGATTTCGGATGCCGCTGCGATGGCAGGCGTGGAATCACATGTGTTACGTTACTGGGAAGAAGAACTCGATCTGACGATCCCGCGCAACGAGATGGGTCATCGATACTATACACGAGAAAACATACAGGAGTTTCAGAAGATAAAACAATTGAAGGAACAGGGGTATCAGTTGAAAGCGATCCGGTTTATTTTACATAACGGATCGATGGACAAACCGGATATGAGGGACACGAATTTGGCATCGCCCAAAACCGATTCTGAAATTTCAAGTCTTAACCATGTGCAGCCATCGACGATACCGACAAATACAACCTCAAAAATGGATAGCTCTGTGACTCCGGCAATAGCAGAAAATGCATCAGTGTCTTCCGTCCGACACGGTAGACAGATTTCACAAGCGACCTCTTCACAGATACCACAAGTCGACCAACTTTCTGCGGAGGAGCGCATGGCACAGTTTCGCGAGTTGATGAGTGATATTGTCGGACGTGCGATCGCACAGAACAACGAGGAATTGAGCTTAAACATCGGGCAGGAAGTCCGTGAAACTGTACTCAAGGAAATGAATTACCTGTTTCGTGAGCAGGAGGAGGCACAGGAAGAACGCTACAAGAAACTGGATGCCGCCATCCGTGGAAATCTCCGTAAGAAGAGACCGCTTTTTGCCAAAAAGGACAAGCCAGAAAAATCCGCCAAGGATAAGACGGGTGTCGTGCCAACTACATAATATAAGCCGGAGGGCACACGCGCTCTCCGGCTTTTCTTACGCTGTAACGAACAAAAATTACTCTATTTTTCATTCACAAACTGCCCCGTTCTATTTCTCCGGGACGGTTCTCCTTCCACAACTTATAAATTATTCAGGCGAGATTACCTGCCCCAGATGATACCCGTCTTTCGCATTTCCGGCCACACCGAGCATATACTTCGTGCCCCAGTCTACATCCAGTGCAACTTCGTTCTGCACCTCATGGGTGTTTCCGTCCTTATCGATAAGGCTCAGTTTCAAGGTTATGCGGGAACCATCTGGAATGTTCTTCGGGAAATCCTCCGTGATCAATTGAAAATCGATATTCTCTCCAGTCTGAAAAACGACATCATCTCCAGCTATAACGGATTGATGCGTCTGTTCACCCTCACACTCCACATCAAGCTTCATTCCACTCACATCATCTTCTGCGAAATTGGAGATCGTAAACTGCAGAACATTCTCCGTCAGTTTCTCACTCTCCGTATCCCCTGCCGACGCGCTTGAATCGGCCTCTGTCGTACTGATTACCACGTTGGAAAATCCGATTTTCTGCACCAGACTCTCCAATAGATTCATGTTTTTGCCAACTTCCTTGATATCGCATCCGGCGAACTCAGTTGCCTCGCTACTCGTGACCGTAAGCTGCTTCGTTTCTCCATCGACCTGATACTCATAAACAACCTCTCCGAGATTTCCAATCTGTGACAGATAGAGATACGCATACTGCTTCAAGCGCTCCTCAAACGCTTTCTCCCGATTGGAAGAGAAATTATTTTCAAATATCATCTTCCACGCATACGGTTCCTGTGATGTCTGCAGTTCGTTCTTGAAATTGCCGGTGTACGCTGTCATGTTGAGCGCCTGCACAACCTTGCCATCGGCAGACATATCCCCGATATACGGATTATATGCGGCATACAGATTCGAAGTCAAAGGTGAGATCTCCTCTCCATTCGCCCAGACAATACGATCCCCGATCTTTACCTGAGAGATCCTGTCAGAAGAAGTTGTCTCATAGGACGCATCCTTTGTATTTTTATAAAAAATACTTTTTGGCACACAGCGCACCCTGATCTCGACCATACCTTCCGATTCATCAAAATCGATCCTTTGAATCCCCTGGTCGGAAGTTGTGCTGATGGTCACTGCCAGTTTTGCGTCATGCACATCAAGATTGTAAGACAGATATTCTGTATTCACATACCTTCCACCGAACAGATACGTTCCGCAGTAAATCGATGCCGCGCAGACGAGAAGAAGCACAACTCCGATGATCGCCATCTTACGCTGCTTTCGCTTCGTTTTCTTCAGGAAATCGATCTCTTTTCGCTCCGGCTCCGGCAGTTCGATCTCCGGCGCACGCATCTGTTGCAACGCTTCCTCACACGCGCTACAGTCTTTCATATGTTCCTCAATCTCTTTATTCGTCACATCACTGGTCAGTCCGTCAATGTAGGACGGCAACAGATCTCGAATGATCTCACATGGAATTTTACTCATTTTCTTCGACCTCCTTCTTGAGCCTCTCCTTTGCCCGATAGTAGCTGACACGCGCCCAGTTCTCTGACTTTCCCATAATCTCTCCGATCTCCCGGAAGGACAGATTTCCGAAAATGCGCAGATACAAAATCTCCCTGTAAGGTTCCGGACACGAATGCAGCTTCCGCATCAGCTCCACGCGCCGCTCAGCACTCAGGATTTCTGTCTCGACACTCGCGCCTGAAAGTCCCGGCTGCGTATCGATATCTTCCTCCGCCGGATGCTTTCGATAGTAGGCTGACAGCTGATTCTTCGCAATCGCACAAAGCCACGTGGATATCCTGCAGCTTCCGTCGAAACGCTCAATGCTTCGCACCGCCTGATAGAAGGTCTCCTGCGTCAGTTCTTCCGCAAGATCCGCATTCTGTGTCTTCGACAGAAGATATTTGTACACAGTCTGCGCGTATTTCTGATAGATTTCTTCCATTACGATTCCCTTCGACTGCATTCGTTCGCCTCCTTTCCCTACTTCATTTTGTTCTATCTGTTAATGTTTATTATTTGTGATTCGTTACACATTTGCAACAAACTTTTCATGATTTTACGCCAAAAAACAGAGCCCCGGAAATTTCCAGGGCTCTGCGGATTCCTGCACTATATTCAATTCTACCAGATATGCCACATCCTGCGCACTTTGTAATACAATTCGTTGTCCATCGCCATCACTTTCTCGATTGGCACCGCCTTAAGAACCGGCATTTTCATCTTATACTTCGTCCAGAAGAACGCATAGATGCTGAGCGCGATAATGGTAACGCCCGTGATCAGCCAGATCATCAGCCGCTCGTGCGGATCGGTTGAGATATAGAAGATCATGTAAGCGGTTCCGACGATTCCGATCACTGGAAAAAGCGGTCCACACGGCACCTTGAAGCTTCGCGGCGCATGCGGAAGTTTCTTTCTGAGGATCAGCACGTCCATATGTGCAAATATGTAAGTGATCATCCAGAATACCGATCCGACGAGGATCAGGAACTCGATCATGTCGGAGGATCCGTCACTGATATAGGCAAAGATAAACATTGCTACCGAAATGGATATGACTCCAAAATACGGAACGCCTTTTTTATTGGTCTTCGCAAAAATCTGCGGGAGCATATTCATCTTGGCCATGCCCTGTCCGATATAAGCAAGTCCGTTGACGCCGGAGTTTTGCGTACTGATGACAGCAAGTGCTGCAACGAGTGCCATCCAGATCTTTCCTGCTTTTCCAAGAAGAAGCTCTCCGTACAGCATATGCGGTGCGGCAGAGTTCGCAAGATCGGTCCACGGTGTGTAGTGATAGAATCCCAATACCATAATGGACTGCATGATCAGAATGATGATGAGTCCGAGAGCCATACCAAGCGGTACATTTTTCTTGGCATTTTTCACCTGACCGGAGATCGGGATTGCAAATTCAGCACCGATAAAAAGCCAGAATGCAACGGCTGTCATGGAGATGACCTGTGCCGGGCTTGTTGCCATATTGGCCGGCTGCGAGATAACCTCTCCGGTTCCGAGCTTAAACACACCAATGAGTCCCATAACGACCATAGATCCAACTAGCAGGAAGGCTACAAGATCCTGCAGCTTTGCAAACATATCAACGCCTTTCAGGTTGGCGATCATAACGACCGCCATCATGATCGCGGTATACACAATACTTGGAATCGGCAGTGGGATAACCTCCGACATTGCATATGCAAAGATGGACGCCTCAACACCTGCCGATAAGATATTACAGATCAGATATCCACCGACCATGGACACGATCGTCGGCAGCGGTCCCATGCAGGCCAATGTATACTGCGCAAGTCCTCCGGTAATGTTTGGCATAAGCGCATTCAGTTCCGATAACGATCCGATGGTCGTCAGATTCAAAAGACATGCAACGACCATTGCCCCGATAAATACAATTCCAACTTCACCAGCACCCTGACCAAGCGAGACCAGACAACTGGTTGCAATGACAAGACCTACAGAAGTAGAAACGACACTTCCGAGTCCTAATTTCTTCTCTTCCATAAGCAGCCTCCTAGAGTGCGTCTATGCCTTCGTCTCCGGTTCGTACCTTGATCACATTGTCCAGTGAGTACACAAAAATCTTACCATCCCCGATATGACCGGTATAAAGAATCTGTTTTACTGCTTCTACAATCTCGCGAACCTTACCGGTTTCGACAACAAGGCTGATCTGCTGCTTCGGAAGAAGCACAATCTCTTCATTCTCCTCCACCGCATATTCCGCAGAACCTTTCTGGATACCGCAGCCCATAACCTGCATAACCGTCATTCCTCTTACGCCGAGGTGGCTGAGTTCCTTCTGCAGTTCCGCAAATTTCGTAAAACTTGTAATGATTTCAATTTTGGATAAGCCTGTAGCCATAATGTGTCCTCCTTTATTCAACATTCATCATGTATTTCATATATTTTTCCGGAGTAAGTCCCGTAAAATTCTTGAATTCCTTTACCATATGAGACTGATCGTAATATCCACTCTCCTGCGCCATATCATAGAATGCCTCATCCTTGTGAAGTGCCATCTCCTCTAAGGTATTCTGAAAACGCACAATTTTCTCGAAAGTCTTGGGACTGATTCCATGCATCTCGTGAAATGTCCTACGCACATAACATTCCGAATAACCGGTATCCTGTGCGATCTCTTTTATGGATACATTTCCTTTCGTCTCATAGATGCGGTTTCTGATATATGCCTCAATATTGCCTTTTGCATCCGTCGGTGTATGTTTTTGTCCTGCCTCTGCAAGCGTTTTGTGAATGATTGATGCCCTCTCGCGCATGCTTTTTGCCTGCGAAAGCGCTTCATCAATCTTCGCACCATACGCATCCGATGGAATCTCAAGATCGGTATTGATAATGTCTCCAATGGAAATCCCTTTCGGTAAGATACACTGTCCCGGAAGAAACCGGATTCCGAAATACGTCCGGTTCTTTTCAAACGGCCAGTATTTCATCTTCAAAACCGTTCCGCCGAGAAAACATCGGACATCGTCCTTACCGATCGCATATAACAGATCTACGCAACCATCCGGCACCGCATTGATCGGCTGTGCCGTCGGCTCCTCCTCAAACACATAATATTCGAAAATATGCTCGCCACTACCTCGCATACTCTGATATTCCTTCGCATTTTTTTGTACATATGGTTGCAGTAGATTCATAAACATCGCCTCTTATGCCATGTCTGGTTTATCCCACAGCGGAAGAGTTACGCCGATTCCTTTTGCAAGTGCATTCTTGTATACCTCATGTCCCCATGCAATATCTTCAACCGGCATACCGCCTACGGAAAAGATAATGATCTCATCGTCATTTTCCCGACCGACATGCTTTCCTGTGATAATGTCGGAGATGTCGATAATATCTTCACGCTTTGCCAGTCCCTCATGTACCAGATCGGTAAAAAGCGAACCAACGATACAGACGGTATCGTATGTCGGATATGGGTATTCCTCTTCCCACGCCTCATACAGACTGTAGTTGTCAACAACCATCTTGCATCGCTTTGCAACAAATTCCTTGCTGTCAAATCTCGCTGCAGATGGCATCGAGATCAAAGCGCCTTTTTTCACCCACTCTTCCTTGATTTCCGGGAAGGTGGATACGTCGTTTAAGACGGTTGTGGTAAAGCTGATAATATCGCTATCCCGTATTGCTTCTTCATTGTCCTTGCAGACAATAATTTCTTTCAACTGTGGAAACTCTTCCTTTGCCCATGCGACAAAATTGTCCAGTGACTTTGCGCCTCTTCCTTTTACCTTCAGGGTATCCAGCTTCGGACACACTGTCATAAATGCTGCCAGAGAAGTCTTTCCCATGACACCCGGTCCGATGATTGATACAACCTTAGAATCCTTTCTCGCAAGATATCTTGCGCCGACGCCCGGTATTCCGCCGGTCCGGTAAGAACTCAGCAGGTTTGCCGACATTAGGGCAAGTGGTGCTCCGGTATCCTTATCATTGAGCATCATCATGAGGATGGAACGCGGAAGGCCTTTTTCCTTATTCTCAATATTCGAACCGTACCATTTCATGCCGGCAAGCTGGTGCTTTCCTCCAAGATATGCCGGCATCGCCATAAATCTGCGGTCAGGACCGTTCTTCGGCATGCCCGGGAATTTCGGATCGTCCGGAAACATGATCATGCAGCCATGCGAATTGTGATTCTCTCCGCCCATCATGTAATCACCTTTATTTAAAGTAACCAGAAGGTCCTCCATGCAGTCCACGCATTTTCCCATGTCCTTGACACCGGCCTTGATCATATCCGGCTCGGAAAGATAAAGAAAATCAATTTTTGTATCCATAGTTGTCATCCTCCTTTACATTTCTGCAAAAGAGAAAAAAGGCGTCAGATATCCATCTATCTGACGCCTTCGTCCTCTTTACTCTAGCATGATTTTTTCGATTATTCAAGTATTTTTCTTTATTATATTAGTCTCTGCATTTCATTTTGTATTGTAAAAAACGATAGAAACTTAATTTTTATTTGTTTGGCATGAAACGATTCGGTGCAAGTGCACTCAGATCAACAACCGTTTCTTCGCCATGTACCAGCTGGGAAAGCATCAGTCCGACTGCCGGAGCTGTTCCGAATCCATGTCCGGTAAATCCGCATGCTACGATCAGTCCCTCCGCATCTAAACATGGTCCGATGAACGGTACTCCGTCAAACGCATTGTCCAGCCATCCGCACCAGCTTCTGACGACCTTGGCATCTTTCAGACACGGAACATAGTCCATGACCGCGCGGCAGCTTGCGGAAAGTGTCATCGAGTTGGTATACAACTTGGACGGATCATCCATATCGGTTACTTCCTCATATCCACACTCGGAACCGAATACAAAGGAACCGTGATGTGCCTGATGTCCGTAGAAATCAGCCGCTGCAGTACCAAGCATAATATCAAACATATGTGGCTGCATCTCGGTTACGAACATTTCATCGATCAGGCGGGTCATCGGAAGATCAACACCAACGGTTCTTGCAATCGCACGGCTCTCATATCCGGCAGCAAGAATGATCTGCTCACCTTCAAAGACAGTTCCATCGGTCAGAATAACCTGACGGACTTTTCCACGGATCTTCTTAAGCATCTGAACCTTTGCGTCGGTATAATAAGAGACGCCAAGCTCTAAGGAACGCTTATAATAACCTAAAGTTGTTGTCAATGGGTTCGCATGTCCATCCGTTGGACACCAGCTTGCTCCGATAATGTCTTTGGAAAGATACGGACAGATTTCCTGTACTTCTTTCGCATCCACCATCTCGACACCAAGTCCGACCTTTTTCGCATTGTCGGCAAGTGTCTGCAGCTTCTTTAAGTGTGCCTCGGTCTTGCCGAGTCGCAGGTTTCCTTTCTGTGTGTATTCCACATCCACACCAAGTTCTTCGGAAAGTGTCGGCCACAAATGCTGAATTCCGTACATTGCGTAAGGAAGCTCTCTGACATCTCGACCGGATTGTCTGACACCGCCACCGTTACGGCAGCTTCCTCCATGTCCGATACTCTTCGTGGATTCCAGCACAATAACATTTTTTGTTCCTGATTTCGCAAGGTAGTAGGCTGTAGCGCATCCAACAACACCACCACCGATAATGATTACGTCTGCTGTTCTATTCATGCTTACCACCCTGATCCTTTCCTAAAATCTCCATTTCAATCGGTCTCATAGGTGCTCTTGCCGAAGCCGGCTCCACATAATCCGGCGCTTCTTTTAATTCGGCAGCCATAATGGATTTCACCAGTCTGCTGCAGGTCTGTCCCTGACAAAGTCCCATTCCGTTTCTCAAATATCTTCGCATTTCCTCTATGGTAAAAATGCCTTCGTGTACCGCCTTACGGATCTCGCCTTTGGTAACCTCTTCGCATCTGCATACCAGCAAGCCATCATCCGCACCCGGTACAAATGGTCCAATTTCGTCTAATTTCTGTCTGATATCTATCATAAAGAAGCCTCCTTACCGGCTCTGTAGAAACGAGCCTTCATAAGCATGTCATTCGGAACCTTGATGGTAAGTAAGTTCGTATGGTCGAATGCAGGACTGGTGCGCACCTTCGTAACTTCGCATTCACAGACCTCCTTACCGTTTCTTCCACAGGCGATTCCCTTATCGCCAACCTTTGGAAGCGGCATAAATTCATATGGCATTGTGACTTCTCCGTATCCCGGCTCGACATCCTCCTCCACAAGGAAGATTGCCTGTCCGGAACAGCTTGCAACGCACATTCCGCATCCAATGCATTCATGCTCATTGTCAACGACCGGAAGTGAAGTAATATTTTTTCCGATCGTGATGCAGCCTCGCTTACATGCATCCTGACATGGGTTACACGGTATATTCTGCGTACATTCCATAACCGGATGAATCTTTCTTAGCTTTGTCACACCAGGGAAACGTCCGATCTCGTCATCCCCGACAAATCCATTTGTGAGAAGATTTTCGGAAATAGCGATACCTTCCTCCGTTTTTTCAATTTTCTTGCCACGGTTGCAAGGAGCAAACATACCCTGTCGAAGGGTATCCAACTGTGCCTCCAGTTCCTTGATACGTGCTTCTTTTTCCTCATTTTCTGCAAATCCAAGATACTCTACAATCGTAATACCGCTCATACGGCCTTCGATCATAGCGGAGCTTGCTTCCTCAATACCGGATACATCACCGGCTGCATAAATTCCCGGAACACTCGTCTGACCTTCCTCATCACAATCCGGAACAAAGCCGCCTTTGGTATCTTTCATCCTGCATCCTGCCTGATCCAAAAGCTGTGACATCGGTGATAAGCCGACAGCAAGACAGATCGTGTCGACATCGAAGTGCTTTTCCGTACCCGGAATAATCTTCCAGTCCGGTCCGACCTGTCCGATCGTTACTCCGGTAACACATTCATCGCCCTCTGCCTCCACGATGGTATGAGACAGATAAAATGGAACGCCACATCTTGCAACTTTTGCGGCATGTACGCCGTATCCGCCGATTCTCGGTGCTGCATCACAAAGTGCTACGACTTCGCAGCCTGCCTGCATCAACTGAAAGCTGACAACCAGACCAACATTTCCGGAACCAAGCATCAGGATTCGCTTGCCTGGTAAGATATGATGAAGGTTCATCATTGTCTGTGCAGCGCCTGCACCGATCACACCAGGAAGCGTCCAGCCCTTAAAGTTCACCATGTTTTCCGATGCGCCGGTAGCGATCAGAATGCTGTCACCCTTGAAATGCTTGATCTCACCTTCGATACGGACCGTAACTTCTTTGTCCGGATATAATCCTACAACAGTCGCATTCAGAACAACTTCCACACCATATTTCTCTGCTTCTTCGAGAAGTTCTTCTCCGATCTTGAAGCCTCTGATCTTGGCTTTATGTTCTTTTGAGCCAAAAAATTTATGAATCTGTTTAAAAAGCTGACCGCCCGGTCTTGCATTCTCATCAAATACGATAGGCTTTACACCATGTTTCGCTGCCTCGATGGCTGCGGAAAGCCCGGCCGGACCAGCGCCGACAACAATCATATCATAACGTTTTACTTCCATATTCAGACCTCCTTTGCACTAACGCCGTACTGTGTCTCAACCTTCATTCCTTCTTTCAAAGGAGTGATGCAGGTTCTGACATTCGGTTTCCCATCCACGATCATTACGCAATCGGTGCATCTTCCGATCGCGCAGAAGACACCGCGCGGCTCATGTGACTTGGCGGTATAGCGATGTACCATCACGCCATTGACCTTTAGCGCAGCCATAATCGGCTCGCCCTCAAGCCCCTCCATCGGAGTTCCGTTATAATAAAAGGTAACTGTTTTCCCTTCCGGACTAGGTCCAAGAATAGGATGATTTTCAATTCTTCCCATAATCCAATCCTCCTTCGTTTTTCTATAAAAAAAGACGCCAATCGATTCGATTGACGCCTTTGTCTAACTGAGTCCCATTATAGATAGCGATTCTCAGTTTGTATTGTAAAAAACGATACTAAAAATATTTACTTCACTTTAATGGAAACAATATCAGAAAACGCTCCGTAATAATTTGTTCCATTATAAGTCTTATATGCACGAACCTTATATTTGACGGTTGTTCCCTTCTTCAGCTTCGTATTTTTATAGGAGAAGGTTGCATTTCCTTTGACCGTTGCAAGCCTTTCATATTTCTTCGTCTTACTGTTATAACGATAAACCTGGTAGCCACTGGCACGCGTTACCTTATTCCACTTCAATGTGACGGCCGAGGATTTGCTGCTTGCCTTCAGACTCTTCGTCTGCCCCGGCTTCGTGCTGTCTTTGTATGCGGCAGATGAGCTTCCCCATGTCGTAACGCCATCGACCTTGCGGTATGCACGCACCTTGAACTGATACTCCTTCGCGGCCGCAAGACCTGTAATCTTATAGGAAACTGTGCTTCCACTCGTGAGCGTTATCACCTTCTCATAAGCTTGCGCATCTGTATTATACCGATAAATGCGATATCCACTGGCACCGGAAACTTTATCCCACGACAAAGTCAGATACGTACTGCTTCTAACAGCCGTGCTCACTCCGGACACCTTTGCCGGCGGTGTTGTCACGGATACGACCGATGAATAGCTTCCATAATAATTCGTTCCACCGATTGTCCAGTAGCAGCGTACCTTATATTGATAGGTTTTGCCACTGCTCACATTCTCATCTGTATAGCTGCGATTCTTGGTCGATTTCAGGTACACATATTTCTCCTGTTCCGGATCGTAGCGGTACACGCGATATCCGGTCACATCATCCGCGGCCTCACTCCAGCTTAATTTCACCGGACCGGATGCACTCTCAGCGGAAGCCTTCACTCCTGTTGTCTTGATGCTCGTATCCTTATACCAGAAATTCGTATCCAGATTTCTACTGTACCCATCCACCCTGGAAGTCGAAGAATACTGCCAGAAATCATAATCATATGGCACATCAGCATAAGCCGTGCCTCTCTTCGTATTACTTGTGGTCGTATTGTTGTAACGTGCGATCCAGATGCCACAATCCATGAGATCATCGGTATTAATATAGGATTTGATCCAGGAATAGGATGCATACACGCTCGCCTGATATCCCGCCTCCACAATCGTGTCGGCAAAAGCCTGACATACCGCAGTCTCTTTCGTCTTTGAAAGCTTGCCTGCCGTCAATCGGTTATAGCTTCCCTTCTCACGATCGATGACGATCGGCAGTGTGACGTCCCAATCATATTTATCAATCTGATTCAGAACGAAGTTCGCCTCTTCCCTCGCTTCCTTCTCAGTCAACGCCTGCGAGAAAATATAGAGACCTATATTAATGTCATTCTCCAGCGCCGCTTGAATGTGTGAATCCGCAGCAGTATCTTCGTAGATACTTCCACTGGAGGAATCTCTCGATCCCACACGCACAAAGGCGAAATCGATTCCGGCATTATGTATTTCTTCCCAATTCAGAAGTGTTGTCGTCTTATTTTTCGCCTGCCACCAGGACACATCAATTCCGTTAATCAGCTGATAATCTTCGTAATCGCTTCTATGATAGTACGTCGCAGAAGTATAATCACCGTCCGTCGTAAAAGAATTATCCTCAAAATCCTGCGTATAAGAAGTGCTTACCGCCTGTGTCGAAGTTGCTGATAAAAGCGATATTGCGCTTCGCAACAGGGAATATTGGGTATCTTCTGCCGGTATATCATCTTTGTAAATCGTCTCATCCTCGATGCTTTGACCCATGACGCCGTCCATCTGCGCCTCTGGCACTGCTGCCCTAAGCTGCTGCGGCGCAAGTACACATGCTGCCGATAACACCAATCCTGCTACGATCATTTTTGCTTTCGTCCACTTCAATTTTCTTCCTCCATCATGCACATTCACTTGATTCTCTCGTCATGTTTCATAAACATCAATAAGAATGATCCATCAAAACAATTCCCCTCTCAGGCTCCACCTTTCGTAAAAAGGCAAAAATATAGGGCGCCACCATGCAAGCGCCCTACACATTCGAGATTCTCCGCCTTCACCACCCGCCGCATAGAAGTCCTCTGGCTGCTTCGTATACCATAGTTGTAGCAACACCTTCTATCCGTTCCTCATCGGATCGTGTACTGCGATATCCTCTCATTTTGGAATTGTTCCCTTTTCCATCTTTTTTCAAGGTTTTGGGGGTATGATCATCACAAAAAGATTTCATTCAACTTGCTTTGTCTATCTCTTTTCATGTATGCTATCATCATAGAGAGGTTTCCTTGAAAAAACCTTGAAGCAGCTTAAGAATTTAAATTTACGATGAGATTGATAATATAGGAGAAAATGCAATGCGAATTTTAGTAATTGAAGATAACATCCGTCTGGCAGACACGATCGCCGATGCGCTGCGCTGCGAAAATTATATCGTGGACATCGCAAATGATGGTATGCAGGGATACGAGGATGCGGCAAGTGGAATCTATGACATGCTGATTCTGGATCTGATGCTTCCGAAAATGAATGGTTACGAGGTGCTTTCCACACTGCGCAGGGAAGGAAACGATATTCCGGTGCTGATTCTCTCCGCCCGCACGGAGCTTGATGACAAAGTGCAGGGATTTGCAGTTGGTGCAGACGACTATGTGACCAAACCGTTTGAGATCCAGGAGCTTCTGATGCGCATACAGGCGATCACCCGCAGACGTGTGCATCAGGATATCCAGCTTCTGCATGCCGGAAATCTGGCTTTTGACAATAACACCTGTGAGATTTCCAACACTGACACCGGCAAAACCATGAAGATCAGTGGAAAAGAAATGCAGCTTCTCGAATTTCTGCTGATCAATCAGAATCAGGTGCTGGAAAAGGAACAGATTGCAACCAAGATCTGGGGATACGAATCAAATGCGGAATACAACAATGTGGAAGTCTATATTTCCTTTCTGCGCCGCAAGTTCCAGCATCTGCAGGTCAACACGCGTATCCGCGCAGTTCGTGGCGTGGGTTATATTCTGGAGGTAGCCAATGATTAGAAACCTACAAAAGAAGATCTCTCTGTTGTTTCTTTTGCTTTTGTCCATTACATGGATCAGTATTCTGTCCATCTATGTGACGAATATTTACCGGTCCAATCTGCTCAACATCGAAGATAAAGTTCGCGAGGAGGTCAAGGACGAGAACTGGAAGAATTTCATTATCTATAAGGGACTGAATTCGGATCTGAATGACATCTCGTACTGTGTTTATTCGCTGTCCGCAGAATCAGATGAAGAACCATCCATCCTCTTCCATACCTTCTCCGATAAATCGGAAGAAGAACTGTTAAAAGATGGAAAACGCGTGATTGCTGCAAATGAGAGTGGCCGCATGCACTTTCTGCAGTATACCTATCTCTACAAATACCAGCACAATTCCGGCAAACGCTATCTCATCCTGATCAGTGGCACGCCTGCACTTCGCGCGACTCTGCCAACTCTGTATGTCTGTGGCGGTCTGCTGCTTGTCGGAATACTTCTTTTTGCGGTCTCCGGACGTGCGCTCTCCCGCTGGCTGACCCGACCGATCGAGGAGATGATCAATTCCGAGAAGAAATTTATCTCGAATGCCAGCCACGAGTTAAAAACACCTCTTGCGGTCATCCGTGCGAATACACAGCTTCTGCAGAAAGAGGTTGCATCAGAGAATAAGCATCTTGGGTACATTAATCAGGAGACGGAACGCATGATCTCGCTCGTCAACAAGATGCTGACGCTCGTCCGCCTTGACACAGCACAGAATCAGGCGCCGATGACGCATTTTCAGGTGGATGATGCGTTATACGATATCATTTACCCGATGGAAAGCGTTGCCTATGAGAAGGGAATCCGTATTACAACGGATATTCAGGAGAATATGTATATTGACGGGGTTGAAGATCAGATTCAGGATCTTCTTTCCATCCTGTTAAATAATGCGATCAGTTACTCGCCGGATGGCGGAGAAATCGTTATCCGCTCCTACATTCAGACGAAAAAGTTCCACCTGTCGGTTGCCAACACCGGCGATCCGATTCCGGAAGAGACGCGTGAGCGCCTGTTTGAACGCTTTTTCCGCGCGGATGAAGCGCGCGAGGACAACGGACACTATGGTCTGGGACTCTCCATCGCCAGCAGCATCGTCGCGCACCACAACGGACGCATCCATGTCAGCTACGAGGATGAGAAGAATGTGTTCACGGTTGTGCTGCCGCTGTAACCATGCAAAATCATTACAAATGTATTGACTTTGCATTATCTGATTGATATGCTAATAAAAAAGAAAGAGGTGAGGTATATGTCAAGTACCATTCAGGTAAGGGTTGATGATGATTTAAAAACAAAGTCTGATGCTTTGTTCAAAGATTTGGGAACCGATACCACAACTGCTATTCGCATGTTTTTAACACAGGCTTTAGCCGTAAATGGTTTTCCTTTCGAAATCAAAAGAACGGTTCCAAGCCCATATGAAGCACTTGGAGAAGATGAAATACTAAATAAACTTGAGAAATCACGTAAACACGCAACTCAGGGAAAATACAAGAATGCAACCGAAGTTTCTCGTGACATGAGGGATAAATATGGATTATAAGGTAGTTGTTACAAGAGATGCCGAAGAAGATTTAGATCGCTACATTCAATATCTTCTTTTCGACAAAAAGAACCCACAGGCTGCAAGAAATGTTTTGAACGATTACGATGCAACCATTGAAAGCTTAAAACATGTAGCAGAGAGTTTGAAATTCTGTGATAATCTAAAACTTCGACAATTAGGATATCATCGTATTAATTTTCTCAACCACAGATACTTTATGTTATATCGTATCGTTGATAATGTAGTGTTCGTAGACAATATATTTCATGATTTGCAAGATTATGAGGGCAAGATACATTAACCATAAAACAGCACTCCAAGAAATTTACATCTCTCGGAGTGCTTTGGTGTATATAGTTGAATCTAACTCTCTAATCAACGTTCAAAACACCTCGCGCTTTTCTGTCTAAAAATCAACTTAACATTGATTAATTACGATTTACGATAAAATTCCGGTCGACTGTAAGAACAGAATAAACATCATAACCGGCGCAACGTAACGGATCATAATACGATAAAGCTTTTTGCGGCGGAATTTCTCACCATTGCGCTCCATCTCATCGATAACATAATCCGGTGTCATAACCCAGCCAATCAGGATCGTTGAAAGCAACGCGATAAAAGGCATCATAACGCTATTGCTGATGTAATCCATGATATCAAGCAGCTGTCCGGTCGAGCCGTTCGGCAGCTTTACTTCCACATAGAAGATGCTGTAACCAAGTGTAATGACTGCGGATGCTGCAAGATAGATCGCGGTCAGAATAAGAACTGTTTTCTTTCGGCCTGCGTGGAAGATTTCCATGCAGTTGGCAACAATGGATTCCAGCACAGAGATGCAGGAAGACAAGGTTGCGAAGATTGCAGTCACAAAGAAAAGGATTCCTACCACAATGCCCGGCTTACCCATCGCTGCGAATACTTTCGGCAGAGAGATAAACATAAGACTTGGTCCTGCACCCATGCCTTCGGTTCCAGAAAAAACAAATACTGCCGGGATGATCATCGCGCCTGCGAGGAATGCAACGCCGGTATCGAAGATTTCAATCTGGTTGACCGCTTTATTTAAGTTCACCTCCGGTTTCACGTAAGAACCGTAAGTAATCATGATTCCCATTGATACACTCAGTGAGAAGAACAACTGGCTCATAGCATCCAACAGAATCTGCAGGAAACGCTTTACCGTCAGCCCCTCCACATTTGGAGTAAGATAATACAGAAATCCCTGTAATCCGGTATGAACCTCTCCCGAAGCATCGGTATGCTGCAGCGTCAGCGAATATCCGGCAATAATAACAACAAGGATTAAAAGGATCGGCATCATCCACTTGGAAACGCGCTCAATGCCGCCCTCTACACCATTGTATACAATAAATGCAGTCACGCCCATGAAAATCAAAGCGTAAACGACGGGTGAAGTCGATGAAGTAATAAACGAAGTAAAGTAATCATCGCCGGCTGCGGCTTTTGCCTGTCCGGTTATGTAGGTTACCGCATATTTTGTGATCCAGCCTCCAATAACTGCATAATACGTCATAATGAGAACTGGAACTAGAAACGTCAGTATTCCCAAAAATTTCCATTTCGGGCGCATCTGTGAGTAAGCGCCGATCGCGCTTTGCTTTGTGCGGCGACCGATTGCGATATCGGAAGTCAAAAGAGTAAATCCGAACGTCAGCACGAGCACAAAGTAAATGATTAAAAAGAGTCCACCCCCATCTTTTGCGGCAAGATATGGGAAACGCCACAGATTTCCCACGCCTACAGCACTACCGGCTGCAGCCAGGACAAAGCCGAGTTGCCCTGAAAAGTGATTTTGCTTTTTTTCCATAGTAACCTAATCTCCTTAATATAAATGCTTGTATGTCTACGATAGCATATTACAAAATAGAAGTAAATGACCGATTCTATGATGGTTTTGACCTATTTTATACTGAAGATAGAATCCATATGTTATTTATGCTATGATGAAACAGTCAGCGATCAACAACCTGACAAGGGGTGTCGGGTATACATAAACACGGCATTTCTCGCTTTGTGTCGTGTTCAAATATAAATTATTTCGATATTCTGTCAGTGGAAAGGAGGTAACAGCATGGATCAAAAGAAAATCGGTTCTTTATTAAAAGAACTGCGGAAGGAAAAGGGATTAACGCAGGAACAGTTGGCGGAACATTTTAATGTATCAACAAGAAGTGTTTCTCGATGGGAAAACGGAATAAATATGCCAGAACTGAGTCTACTGATCGAACTTGCGGATTTTTATAATGTTGATATCCGGGAAATCATTGATGGAGAAAGGAAAAGCGAGAATATGAATAGAGAAGAGAAAGACACATTGCTGAAAGTTGCTGACTATGCGGAGAATGAGAAAGATATTCTTATGAAACGAGTCCGTATTATAAGTTGTGTTGGATTTGGAGCGTTATTACTAGCTTTATTGTTTGAGAGTTTTGGAATTGGTCAAATCAATCCATTTTTAATGAGTATAGAAAACATTGGTTTTGGATTGGCCGTCGGAGCACTGTTGACCAGTATTTTCTTTACAACAGGTATTTTACTTAAAATGAAGCAAAATCCGAAAATACGTAAGATTTCTAAAATCGTCCTTGCATTTTGTATAGTTATAGTAATGGTAAATATTATATTTTGTTTTATTCAATCGTTTTAGACTTGTTCAAAACCACGCTTGCCCATGCGAGTGTGGTTTTTATTTATGCGAAACATATTTCTCATAGTTGACAGAAATAGTAAACGACAGTAAAGTGAAACCAAAACAGTAAACAACAGTAAAAGAAAGTAAAATGTGAGGCTATTACTATGCAGAATCCATTTACTCTTATTTTTGGGAAAATTCCCATTGAATTAGTAGAACGTCCAGTTCAAACAAATGAAATTATTGATGCTTTTACCGCAGATCCAATAAATCAGCAGATGTTTGTCATTACTGGTGTGCGCGGTTCTGGAAAAACTGTGCTAATGACCGAAATATCACAGAAGCTGCACAAAAATACGGAGTGGATCGTGGTTGAACTTAATCCGGCCATGGATTTATTGCAAGGGTTATTGGCAAAGCTGAACAGCAACCAGGTATGTGCAAGCATTATAAAATCTGCCAAAATTGATCTCTCGTTTTTTGGATTTGGCGTATCAATTGAAGGAACTACACCGCTCACAGACGCAGAGACTGCAATCATTACCATTCTGGAGAAAATCAAAAAAAGCGGCAAGCGGCTGCTTATTACAATTGATGAAGTTGTTAATAATGATTTTATGAAAGTATTTGCAGGATCGTTTCAGATTTTTGTGCGACAGGATCTTCCGGTATTCTTATTGGCAACCGGATTGTACGAGAATATTGATGAATTGCAAAATGAAAAAAATCTTACCTTCCTGTACCGCGCACCTAAGATTCAACTGAAGCCTTTGAACACACAGGCAATTACCAATAAGTATAAAACCATTTTCAAGATCGAACAGGAACAGGCCTCGCAGATGGCCAAACTGACCAAAGGCTATCCTTTTGCATTTCAGGTACTTGGATATCTGACATGGAACAATCAAGGAGATTATCAGGGTGTGCTTGCAGAATATTCACAGTATTTAAGTGAATATGTGTATGATAAAATCTGGTCGGAGCTTTCGCCGAAGGATCGCATCGTAGCTCAAGGAATCGCCGAAACCGAAAGTGGCAGAATCAAGGAGATCCGAGAGTATCTGCATATGGAAACGAACGAATTCAATCCATATCGCAAACGCCTTATCAAAAAAGGTATTATCTCTGGTGACACAAGAGGATATGTTGAATTTACACTGCCGCTTTTTGCGGAATATGTAATTGAGAATATGTAAACATTGAAAGTCCAGCAGATATTCAGGCGAAATGCTTAAATATCTGCTGGACGCATCTGCTGTTATTACACTTGGTTATAGCATCTTCTATGTGGAAGTGAAGCTGCCGAACGGCTCGACCGGACAACTGCTTGATATCATGGATTATATCAGTAATAGCGTTATGATGCCTTTTATCGCGTTGCTTTCAACGATCTTGATTGGCTGGGTTATGACACCGGATTATGTTATCGATGAGATGGAGCGCAATGGTGAGAAGTTCCGTCGCAAAAAGCTTTACTGCATCATGATCCGCTACGTTGCACCGGTGATGATGCTTGTACTTTTTTTACAGTCGACCGGAATTTTATCATAATTTCATACTATTTAAAAACCGGAGTAACGAAAAATCATCGTTACTCCGGTTTTTATTTTATTCTTTATCTGATCGGTACCGCAACCTCCGTAATATAATCATTGCTATTTGCACCACGGCTCGGCGGTCCCTCTAAATAAATACAGCGATACTGTCCGGTTGTCTCCACATGATTCTTCCGGACATATGTGTCTAAAGCCGCAATTGCAGTCCCGATTCCCTCATAGGGACCTCGATAATAGATACACAATGCAGGTGTCTCAACAAACGCTTTCCTCTCCGCTCCCGTAAATCCATCATTGACCGGAATGCAGCACATGAGATCCAAGCTCTCACACGCGCTATCCATACGCATTGTGAACATTCGTGCATTCATCGACATCATCCCCGTTCTTGCCGCTGCAATATAAGTGTCGCGCAACTTGTTTGCAGCATCTGCCGTATCTTCACACAGATAGCTGCGGCAAAAACATACCTGCCGCGGAAGGCGCACCTGATGCACCGTCAGGTCCCCCTGCTTAGCCGAGCGGACCTGAAGCATCTGGATATTGCGGTCTAAGACGGCACGCAGATTCATCAAACGTTCAAGATGGTGATCCAGATTCCCGGTATCGTAGTAATATTCCGCTATTTCCGCAAGTGACAGCCCAAGCTCCTGCAAGGATCGGATCGAACGGATCTGCGTCATATTATCCGCCGTATAATACCGATAACCGCTTTGCTCGTCTTTGACTGCGGGCGTCAGCAGCCCCATATTCTCATAAACTAGAAGCGTCTTTCTTGTTACACCTAGAATCTTGGTAATCTCGCCGATTTTAAATAAATTATCATCCTGTTTTTTCATACTATTCTCCTATTTATTTGACGCCAACTTGACTCGTCCCTTAGGGTACAACTTATAATTATCTTATCAAAATCCTGTAGGCTCTACAAGATAAAATACATAAGTATCATCATTTCGTATAAGAGGAGGTACGCTATGAAAATTACAAATCAAAGAAGGACAAATCTGCGAAAAAGGTTCGTCCTATTTACACTGATTGCAGCTATGCTGATCACGCTGGTTCCGGCAGCCAATGTATCTGCTGCATCGGCCGCCTATCTGACGGAAGATCCGAATGCCGATCTCTATCCGTTCCCGTTAGATATGAATTTCTTGTCAAAATATCTGTACGGCAGTGCAGAAAACACAAAGGGAACCGTGGCTACCTATTATGCAAAGGAAGTTCCGAACGAATGGCTGCCCCATGAGATGCCGGCAAGCCTTAAGACCAGTTATTGGGGCAAGGCTGTGGTGCACACCACGAAGGCAAAAGTCTATTTCTATCCGGGAACTCCGTCCATCAACTATCATAAAAAGAGAATGGATGAGATCAATAAGACTGCCTATTCGTATCTGGGAGGACATCCCGATGGAAATGCAAATCTCGCCTTTTATTGCGCGGAAACAAGCGAATTCAAGGTTCTTGCGTACGATGCAACCTGGGTTGCGATCTGGAGTAATGGTGCAATCGATGTCGGCAGAGGACTTGAAAGCACCTGTGGCGGACTTGGAACGGAGCAGTACGCCAGCTGGAAGCCGGGTGTATATTTTATCCCGCGCGAGAACGTTTATATCACCGATGCAAGAAACCAGCAGCTGGATATTCCGACGGTAACGGCATCGGGAACGGCAACATGCAACATTTATATAAAGACCACTCCGGCGAGTGACAACTATGTGACCGCGGGACTGATTGAAACGAATCAGTTGTTTCAGGTAACAAAGCCGACACCAATCAACGGACATTATCAGATTTATTATAGACAGGGACTTTACTATGTGAATGCCAAATATGTAAATCTTAGGATGTCCAATGAAAACAAGCCGGCGATGCAATATAACGCAGTTGTAACCTGCAGTGATCCTGTCAACATTACCACAGAAGCAAATGCATCCTCATCCGTGGAAGGAATCGCAAAAAAAGATGCAAAGCTTCAGGTGGTCAAGAAAAACTACGGCAATGGTTATTCACAAGTGTGGTTTAACTCAAAGAAATGCTACATCCCTACGAAGAATCTGACCGGATTTGAGACTTATCTTACGCTCGCAGCGTTAAAAAAGCCGAGCAAAGCCAAGGGAACACTTGTCATAGATTCTCCATGGGCCGCATATGGTGCCAGCGCCTTCACGGAGGCCGGACTAAAGATACTGAAAAAATACCATATGGATCCGGATAATTCGAAAGCACTTAAAAAATGCCTGGACACCAAAAATGTTTATTTTATGCAGGCTGGCGAAAGTGCTCCCGTATACAAAGTAAGTAAAATGACCTATTCGACAGAGGCATTCCCGGATTATAAGGAAACCGGAAAACTATACAAAATTTTATATAACGGAGAAATCTGTTATGTAGCGGATGTGGGAAATGCACCTTTTACCTATTATCCGGGCAATAAATATTCGAAAAAGGTAAAGGCGGAAACCAAAGTCCTCAGGGTTTATTGTCAGAAAGGTGGCAGCAGCGGAAATCTGGAGTGCTATAAGATCAACGGTCAATATTATTATAAATTGGACGATATCGCATACCTGATGTCCAAAACAAATAAATCCTTTAATGTGAAATACGATAAAACCAAAGATGCAATGATCATCAACAGTATGACGGCATATAAGGGAAAAGCCGCATCCCTGAAAAAAGGTAACGGTAAAAAGCATAAAGTAACTGTCCCTGCCACGAGTATCGTGTGGGATGGCGAAGTCGTTGGGATCCCTTGCTACAAGATTGACGGAAAATATTATGTGTCACCGGACGATATCGGCGAACTGACCGATTCCCGTTTCGAAAGTGACGGAAGTGGTTGGTGTATAAGGACTCTCTTTCCTCACAAAATAGACGCAGTAGGCTAAAATAGGAACCGGAATCTAAGATTCCAAAAATGTAAAATTGCATCCATAACAACAAAATACCGAACCATTTTGTTCCTAAGAAATCAAATTCTTTTTCAAATGGTTCGGTATTTTTATACTTTTTACAGTTCAACTACAACTGCCTGATATCCGCCCAGTGTGATGCATCCGTTATCATCCAGATCCACACGCTCGCAGTTGTTGAGAATCACATTGCCAGCGGCTTCCGGAAGCACAACCGCCTGCGGCTCATTCTGGAAGTTTGCAAGAACAAGCAATGTCTGTCCCTCTCCTTTGCGATAATATGCGATCAGATTCTTCGTCTCACGCGCATACGGCTCAAAGCGGCCGAATGTCAGAGTCTCATGGTAAGCCGGATCTTTGTAGAGTGCAATCATCTTCTTATAAAATGCGTAAACCGAGTTTCTATCATCTTTTTGCTTTGCAAGATTGATTTCCTTGTAATTCGGATTGACAAGCATCCAAGGCTTATGCGTGGAGAATCCGGCATTTTCCGCATCACTCCACTGTACCGGAGTACGTGCATTTTCTCTGCTGTAGATGCGAAGAAGTTTCATGCTCTCCTCCTCGGAATAACCGGCATCACGACAAACTTTATATTCGTCCTTGGAGCTGATATCATCAAGTTGGTCAATGTTCTCGAACGGACAATTCTCCATTCCGATCTCCTGTCCCTGATAGATGAACGGAATTCCGCGCAGGAAGAAGTATACCGTCGCCAAAGCCTTCTTGCTCGTATCACTCAAATCCCCTTCCGGAATGTATCTGCACACACCTCTCGGCTCGTCGTGATTCTCAATAATGTTAGAGAGGAAACCGATGTCTGCCACTCGAAGCTGACTGTCAAAGATTGCATTTTTGTACATCTCCGGTGTTACACTCTCATGCTCATACCATGCGCCGCCTTTTCCACACATCTCCGGTGCGAAATCAAATTTCGATGAAAAATGTCCGTCCTCTCCGATGAACTCACGAAGCTCGGAGTCCTTCTCGTTAAATACTTCTCCTACGGTAAAGGCATCATACTTATCAAATGTCTCATGCTTCATCTCCTCTAAGAATTCGCCGATTCCCTCGGCATCCTCAAGCATACGCACGATCGAAACCAATCCGTCATCACGGTCCGGTTCATAGTCGCAGAACGGAAGCTTTTTCTTGATGTTGATGATTGCATCAATACGGAATCCGGCGATACCGCGCTCAAACCACCAGTTCATCATCTTATAGACTTCCTGGCGGACTTTTGGATTCTCCCAATTGAGATCCGGCTGCTTCTTATGAAAAGCATGGAAATAATATTTATCGGTTCCCGGAATCGGCTCCCAGACACTTCCTCCGAAGTAGGAACGCCAGTTACATGGCAGCTTTCCGTCTTTCTTCTCCGCAATATAGAAATATTTTCCGTACTCTCCGTCCGGATCGGCGCATGCCTTCTTGAACCACTCATGCTCATCGGAGCAGTGGTTGACAACGAGATCCATGACGATGTACATATCACGCTTTTTGGCCTCTGCAAGCAGGCGGTCCATCGTTTCCAGATCACCAAAAAGCGGATTGATATCATAGTAATCGGAGATGTCGTATCCCTGATCCACAAGTGGGGACTTGTATACCGGCGAAATCCAGATAATATCGATTCCAAGATCCTTCAGGTAATCGAGCTTTCCGATGATGCCTTCAAGATCACCGATTCCGTCTCCATTGCTATCCGCAAAGCTTTTCGGCCAGATCTGGTATGCAACTTTTCCCATCCACCATTTCTTTGTCATCGTGTATCCTCCTTTATTAACCCAGCTTACACTTTTCTATTCTGTTTTCCTGACTTGATTCGCCTTTTCTTTATCCCGGTCAGGTTCTCTCGTCTTTTTTCCTGACCTAATTTAAATTTTCTCTGAATAAGTCAGATACGGCGCACCGTCGCTTCATACGGGCGGAGCACTGCCGGCATATTTCCCACATAATTACTGATCATGATCGGCGCATCATCCGGAATCTGTGCCATAACAGCTGCAGGGATTGCTACATCGTGATCCGTAAAGTTACACAGCACCATCAGCTTCTCATTACCAAGGGTTCTTGTATAAATGAAAAGCTCTTCGTTGTCCGGCTCAAGCAGTTCGTAATCACCGTATACAATCACTTCATTCTCGTGGCGCAGACGGATCAGTTCCTTATAATAAGAAAATACGGAATCCGGATTACCAACCTGCTGCTTCGCGTTAATCTCTAAATAGTTCGGATTCACGCGGATCCAAGGCGTTCCCGTCGTAAATCCTGCATTTTCACTGTCATCCCACTGCATCGGTGTGCGCGCATTGTCGCGCCCGATCTTCTTGAGGTAACCCATCATCTCCTCATGGGAAACTCCAAAGGTCTCGGTCATTTCCTTGTATGCATTAAAGCTCTCTACATCCCGGTAATCTTCCAGCTTATCAAAATACACGTTTGTCATTCCAAGCTCTTCGCCCTGATATACATAAGGAGTTCCCTGCATCATATGAAGGCAGGTTGCAAGCATCTTCGCAGATACCTCACGATATTCCTCACTGTCATTGCCGTAACGCGATACGCTTCGTGGCTGATCGTGGTTGGACAGATACAGGCTATTCCATGCCTTGCCCGCAAGTCCCGTCTGCCACTTGGACAATGTTGCCTTCCATTCCGGAAGCGGCATTATGTCAGAATCCCATTTCCCATAACGGTTGTGTGCATCCTTTCCTGCGCCGGTATGTTCAAACTGGAATACCATATTTAATTCACTTCCATCCGCATTTGCATATTTCTTCGCTTCCTCTAAGGTAACGCCCGCTGCCTCACCGACCGTGATCAGATCATATTTCGAAAGTACCTCTTTATTCATCTCCTGCAGATACTCGTGCACATGCGGTCCGTTTGCGCAGCCACTGTCTCCGTATCCGTTCTCTCCGACCTCTCCGTCTGGAAGTCCTTCCGGCTTGGAAATCAGGCTGATCACATCCATTCGGAAACCATCAATGCCTTTTTCGCACCACCAGTTCATCATATCAAAGACAGCGTCGCGCACCTTCGGATTGTCCCAATTAAGATCCGGCTGCTTCTTGGAAAACAGATGCAGATAATACATATCTGTCTGCGGATCATACTTCCATGCAGAACCGCTGAAGATCGATCCCCAGTTATTCGGCTCACTTCCGTCCTCTTTGCCCGGACGCCAGATATAGAAATCACGATAAGGATTATCCACACTCTTGCGGCTCTCCACAAACCACGCGTGCTCGTCCGATGTATGATTGACAACCAGATCCATCATGATCTTGATACCAAGTTCGTGCGCTCTTGCAAGCATCCGGTCGTAGTCTTCCATTGTTCCGAACTCTGTCATAATCGCCTGATAATCACTAATGTCATATCCATTGTCATCATTCGGTGACTGGTATACCGGCGAAAGCCAGATAACATCAATACCAAGCTCCTTCAGATAATCCAATTTCTCTGTAATTCCGTTCAGATCTCCGATTCCATCTCCGTTCGAATCCATAAAACTTCTCGGATAAATCTGATATACAACGGATTCCTTCCACCATGCCTTCTTCATAAAGTACCCTCCCTTTCCTTTTAGTTATGCGGTTAACTTCTAAATAAAAATTAACACAGACATACCGCCTGTGTCAAAGGTTAAGCGCATAACCATGATAATGCACAAAACACTCCTTTCATTTTGTGCATGATTGCATTCGCGCCCTCATATTGTATCTTTTATTTACATTTCTTAATGTAAAATTCGACTCACCGACTCCCGCTCCACCAGTTTAACCGGAAGAACATGCGGCTCCTGTGCCACCTGCTCTGCATTTTTATCGCGTAAAGCGAGTAACGCCTCCACCGCCATCTGTGCCTTTTTCCCGATGTTCTGATTTATCGTTGTCAATTTTGGGCGCGCCAGCCGCGCGTATATGAGATCATCAAATCCGGCAATCGAGATATCCTCCGGAATCCGTATACCATGACTTTGTAAGAATGCGCTGACCTCGAGCGCATACAGATCGGATGCAACAAAAAGCGCCGTATAATTCTTAAATTCCGGCAGCCACTGCTGCAACTCGAGTTCTCTCGCTGACTCGGATGTAGAAAAAATAAAATGATCCTTCTCCGTAGTCTCGAGTCCTGCTTCCTCCATCGCACGCTGCAATCCCATCCAACGATAATGGTCAACATCCAGATCATTGTCCGCAAGCATCGCAATCTTCGTATGCCCCTGACTGATCAGGTATTTTCCCATCTTGTAACCACCGCCGAAATCGTCTGTCGCGATATTCACGAAATTCGACTTGCGATTCAGATAAGTATCGATCGAAACAACACCTTTCCGGTATTTCTCACACAGGCTCTTCAGCTGACTCTCTGCCACGTTACACACGATCAAGCCTTCGAGATTCCACGCGATTGCCTGCTTTAATACTTCTTCCTCACTCTGCTGCACGATCAGATACATATAACAGTCATGCGCACGGATCTCCGCCTCCAGATTTCCGACCAAAGCGCTGTAATATGGATCCTCCATCGTAACCTTCATACCCGGCCTCTCCGGGATCACCACCCCGATCATATTGGAATTTGTCTGTGCCAGCATCATCGCTGAACGGTTGCGCACATATCCCATCTCGTCGAGTGCCTTTTGGATCCGCTCACGCACCTCTCCCGAAACGCGCTGATCCTTACCATTGATCACATTCGATACCGTCGCGGTACTGACGCCGACCGCCTCCGCCACATCCTTAATTCGAACCATTCTCATCCCTCATCACAACTGTTTATACGGAATTCAACTCTTCCAACTTGCCTATCACTGCTTTGTCAGTTCCACATACTTGCAGATCATCTCCACCACACCGTCCACGCCAAGCACGGATTCGTCGAGGCAGAGGTTGTAATTTGCAGCTTCGCCCCAAGCCTGATTGCAGTAATACTCATGGTATGCCCTGCGTCTCGCATCTGTTTTCTCTACGAGCTGCTTTGCCTTCATCTCCGGGCAGCCATGTTTCTCCATGATCGTCTGCACGCGCACTTTCTTATCGCCGCACAGGAAAACTGTCACGGTATCCGGTTCCTGACCATACACATAATTTCCGCATCGTCCGATGATCACGCACGGTTCATCCCCGATCGTCGCCTGAAGTGCCTTCCCCGGAGTCTGCCGGATCGTCTCGTTCTGCTCCCCTTTTACCATCGCAGCCAGAAACGGATCAGCCTCTTTTTCCCCGAAGAAATTCGGGTAACGCTCATAGACACCGTTCTCGTCCGCCAACGCCTGAATCGCTTTCTTATTGTATAATGTAAGTCCCAGCCGTTCCGCTAGTTTCTCACCAACCAGATCGCCGTTGCAGCCACACTGTCTTCCTATCGTAATTCTCATACTGAACACCATCCTCTCTACTTTTTCAATTCCTTTCGAAAATCTTCCCATTCCACGATTCTGCCGCTTCGCCCGATTCCTCGGAAAAAGCCTGCGTTCCGGCGCGGCTTCCTGCCCGGATTCTTCGAGATCATCAGCTGCTGGTGAAATGTGTAATCTTCCCATTCGAGCAGCGTGAACGGATGCTCCTCCGTCACAACCACATACTCGTTCTTCTTCGTATATTCCGGATAATGCCCCTCGTATCCGTGATTTTTCATCGCCTTTTCTACCTCGCGGCGCGCATGCTGCATCGATGCATTCATCTGCTTTCCGTAATCTCTGGCCGGATACGGTTTCGATGCCTTGACCACCTGCTCATACAGATCATGATAGATTTTCTCACGCTTCGGCGAGCGAAGCGCCTTGCTTAAAATCTTCTCCAGCCGCTCCGTCGGGAAAAGGCGGTACAGCCGAATCATCTGCGCATACATCGTATCCCCCACTTTGAGCGCCACGCGCTCCATAGCATCAAGCCCTTCCTCCCGCAACGGAAAATGCCACGCAAGCGGATCCTCGATCGGTGACCAGTCTCGGAACGGCGAAAAATAAATGAGACTTTGCAATTCACATTCTGTCTTGTTGCAATATTTCTCCCCCATGTACCGGTACTTATCTGCAATTGTGCCGATCATGTATACCAGCTGGCGCCACTGCTCCTGTCCCTTCATCCAGAAATGCCCGATCTCATGATAACGGTAACATGCCGTATGTTCCCGCAGATTTCGGAACCAAAGCGTGCACACATTCTCCTCTCCCTGGTGCATCACCAGTCCGTAACGAGCCGATTCCGTCAAAAGCTCAGCACTTGTCACCGGTGCATCTTCCACATATTCTCCCTGTAACGATGCATCCTGCACCTCCAGATAGCACTCCACCGCATCATTTAAAATATAAGGAATCACGTACTGCGTCGCTCCGTCTTTACCGTGTTGCTCACACAGTTCAAACGCGCCGTAGTCAAGCAGTTCCGCAATCCTTTTAAAGCATTCCGGCATCTCATCCGTGAGTCCCGGAAGCATCTGTTTTAATTGTTCGTTTCCCTTCATTTTTGTTCCTTTTTCTACTGTGCCTTCGCTGATTGCAACCGACTCCGGTTTGTTCCCATCAGAATGATTGCACATTTCCATTCTCTTTCCATATATACTCTACATTATATCCACCTCGTCGTTTACTGTAAAGACCGCTTGCAAGTCCCGGAAAAATGTTATACAATGCAATCGTTTCTGCAAACTTTAATAATTTATGTAAATGCACGAAGCATCACATTATTATGAATGTGATTGGCATAACTTGAATACGAGGAAAACTTTATGAGAAAAATCGCTTTTTTTGATGTAGATGGAACTTTAACTTCGGAGATCGACGGTTCGATCCCAGCAAGCGCGGTCAATGCGATCCGCGCAGCGCGTGCCAACGGCAACTTAATGTTTATCAATACCGGGCGCTGTTTTCACAACCTGGAAGAACGTTTTCAGTCGATCGGATTTGACGGATTCGTATGCGGCTGCGGAACGGATATCTACTGTGACACCAGGCAACTGATGCATGTAACGCAATCCCACGAAACAACCATGCAGCTGCTCAAGAAGGCAAAAGAAGTCGATATGGATATTGTATTTGAATCCTGTGATTCCACAATATTTGACATTTCCCGCCCAATTCATGATCCAGACGCTCTCAAGCTGCAGGAAGAAAATTTAGAAAAAGGCTTTGAAGTATTTGATCCTTGGACAGCACCAAATTTTCGCTGCGATAAATTTGTCACCTGGATACGCGACGAAGCACAACTTACGGAATTCCGCAAAGTGAGCGACCAATTCTTTGACTGTATTGACCGCGGCGGTTTATTCCGCGAGTTTGTACCGATCGGCTATACGAAAGCAACCGGTCTGCAGTACGTCTTAGATCACTACGGACTCACCAAGGAAGATGCTTACGTCTTCGGCGACAGCAACAACGATCTGCCAATGCTAACCTACGTTCCGAACAGTGTCGCGATGGGCAATGCTGATCCGGAATCTCTAAAGAAACAGGTTTCTTATGTTACAAAAAAATCCAGTGAGGGCGGAATCGCCGCAGCACTGGAACATTTCGGATTTATCTAATTCCTATCCATTTTATATACATCCATCTTAAAAGGGAACTTTTACAGTTCCTTTTTATGTACAAAAAAACTGCCTCACCGAGTGAGACAGTTTTTCGTTTACTTGTATGTAACTGTGATTAGCCCTGAGAGATAGCTCCAGTTGGGCAAACACCTGCACATGTACCACAATCTACACAAGCAGATCCGTCGATCTCGTACTGAGAAGCACCTGCAGAGATTGCTCCTACAGGACACTCGCCTGCACATGTACCACAGCTAACGCATGAATCAGAAATTACGTATGCCATAATTGAATCCTCCTTAAATAATGATCATTATTCACCTTATAGGTTTAAAGCTATTTTAGTACAAACCCTTCATAAGTTCAAGAGTTCCGGCAAATGTATTTAATTTGATGCATGCGCACATATTCCTAATTCCAGGTAATAAAATGATAACTGTCAAGTACCTGAAAGAATTTTGCCAGTCTTTCGTACAATGGATTGGCTTTCTCCCCGAACTGCTCCTCCACTTCTTTGCCAATGGCGATGATGTCTTTCTCACCATCCATGATTGGCCAGACAAAACTTCCCATTTCGTCAAGGTGAATGTGCGTAACCTTTGGCTTGTGGAAAAATTTCTGTGCCAGCCGGTTGAAAAAGCCGGTATTTTCGATATCCAGTGTAACGATTCCTTTTTCGTCCTTCGCCCATGCAATGGCTTCATGACGCTTTGGTTTTCTTTCCAGATAATTTTCCTGTTGATCTTTGTTTGTTTTTTTCTTCATCTCTATTTACTTTCTTTTTTCTTCTTCCAAAAAGAAAATTTCAGTACCAAAAGAATAATCAGTGCAAATACAACCAGACTTCCGATTGTAGCTACCGGCTCAGAAAGGTTGAGCTTTCCGGACAAGTCGATAACCTCGTCAATCTTAAATACAGCAAATACGGCAAGAAGGATACCAACAATACCTTCACCTGCGATCATACCTGAGCAGTATAGCATACCATCGCTGATCATACGCTCCTTGTCTTTCTTCTCCTTCTTAGACTTCTCAAAGCCAAGACGGATAAGTCCACCAACCATGATGCATGCGTTCAGCTGTACTGGAAGGTATACACCAATTGCGAATGGAAGTACCGGAATTCCAACAACTTCTGCTGCGATAGCAAGGAATACACCGATGAATACCAACGCCCATGGAAGGTTGTTGTTCATAACACCCTCGATGATCATCTTCATCAGCATTGCCTGTGGAGCACCAAGCTGCTCGGTACCGAATCCCCATGCAGAATCTAACAGATACAGTACACCACTGATTGCAAGACCTGCTGCGATAACACCGATGATCTCACCGATCTGCTGCTTCTTTGGTGTTGCACCAAGCAGATAACCGGTCTTCAAATCCTGTGACGTATCACCAGCAATAGCTGCTACAATACAGATGATAGAACCGATAGCGATCGCTCCCTGCATTCCGTGGATACCGGAATCACCAGTTGCTTTCAGAATAATTGTTGCAATCAAAAGTGTTGCAATTGCCATACCGGAAACCGGGTTATTGGAACTTCCTACTAAACCAACCATTCTTGAAGAAACAGTTGCGAAGAAAAATCCGAAAATAACTACGATCACTGCACCCAGTAATGAAACTGGAATCTGTGGAAGTAACCATACAAGGATGGTCAGAATTGCAATTGCTACAAGGATGATTTTCATGTTCAGATCCTGATTGGTACGAACATTTCCACCCTCTTTTGCTCCATTCATGCTCTTTAATGCATCACGGAACGTACGTACAATAAGTGGCAATGACTTGATCAGACTGATGATACCTCCAGCTGCGAGTGCACCCGCACCGATATAACGAATATAACTTCCCCAGATAGCACTTGCTCCACCGCTGGCAAACATCTCGCCAATTGGAGCTGTACCAGGATAAAGTGTAAGATCCGATCCAAATAATACGATTGCCGGAATCAATACTAACCAGCTGATGATACCACCGGCGAACATATAAGATGAAATTCTAGGTCCACAAATGTAACCGACACTCATTACAGCCGGATAAATCTGTGTTCCGATTTCACCTGCATATCCCTTTACGCGGATATTAATTTCACTTGGAACAAGTTTCAAACCATCGATGATGAATTTGAACGCTCCTGCGATACCCAGTCCTGCGAATACAGTTGAAGCATTTGCTCCTCCCTCTTCACCTGCTAAAAGTACCTCTGCACATGCAGTTCCTTCCGGATATGGAAGCACTCCATGCTCTCTTACGATCAGCGCATTACGAAGTGGCACCATGAAAAACACACCGAGAAGACCACCGATTAATGCAATAACCGTAATCTCAAGAATACTAGGCTTGTCCATTTTGCCTTCTGCTGCCCATAAGAACAAAGCAGGAAGTGTAAAGATCGCACCTGCTGCCAGAGATTCACCAGCGGAACCGATGGTCTGTACCAGGTTGCTCTCCAAAATGGAGTTCTTTTTCATAATCACTCGAATGACACCCATAGAAATAACGGCTGCCGGAATAGATGCGGATACTGTCATACCAACGCGCAATCCCAGATACGCGTTTGCTGCACCGAATACAACTGCCAGAAGGACTCCCATAATAATGGATGTTACTGTAAGTTCAGGGGTAACTTTTTCTGGCGCAATATACGGCTTAAACTCTTGTTTTTCGTTCAATGTTATTCTCCTTTCCCCTTAATAGTAAAGTAACTTTAATATAATATCTTATTTTCTCATTATTGGCAACTATTTATGCTTTCCGCCAGTTCCACATCAGCCAAATGTATTTAATTTGATGCATGCGCATGTGTCCTTAGGCATTCTGCTTTTTCTTAAGAGAATCGTAAGTTTTTGCACAGATAATGAATGAAAGGGCTGTCAAGCCCAGCACGATCAGGGTTCCGGCAACAAGCCGGTTCACAAAAAATTCCATGTGATCCAGCCGATGCAACATGTCGCTATACACATAGGTCAGATAAACATTTGCAACTGCCGGATAAGTTCCCATATGCACCAGCGGTGCCGCACATCTCGTTCTCCGCACAAAATCCACCACCAGAATAACCAGGTTGATCACGAACACAACAATCAGCCGCCCCTGCTGATACCATCCGACTGAAGAAGGCTGCATATGAAAAGGCATCTGTCCCCGGCTGATCATCATGGTATTGATAAACATTCCGGCGATCATGTACACACCTGTTATGATACTGATTGCGATGACCCATTTCCCAAAATGATCGAATTCGGCAGCTTTCGTTCGATGATCCATTATATATTTCGCTGTCAACAGGATCAGCACAACGGCAAGTTCCGCATAAGTCATACTGTCTATTGTGTTTCCCCGAAAAGCAAGACCTCCTTTAATGAGCAGATAACACAACATTACGATTGCAACTCCGTTTTCGACAAGCTTACGCATTTTTTCCTTGCCCTGCATCTTGGCAACACGCACGACTTCTGTGATTGCGGTATCCTGATCACTGTCTTTTGTCCCGGTGATAATATCCTGAATCCGCAGCTCAAGCATCTGTGCCAATGGCTCGATCACACCGATATCCGGAAACGTCTCACCATTCTCCCATCTGGATATTGCTTTATTCGATACGCCGATCATATCGCCAAGTTCACTCTGTGTGTACCCCTTGTCGATCCGCGCCTGCCTTATCATCTTTCCGGTTTTCTCTTTGTCCATAGTGATTATCCCCTCTCTTTCTTAATATCTGCCAATCACTTTCCTACATTAAAACGGATGCTCGTATTCGATTTTGCAAAAAACTTAGCATCTCTGATGCACTCAGCATACTTTGAAGCAAGGCAAAACGCAATCCACTATGATGAGAATGTCCCATTTAAAACACTTACTTTACCACTTTAACGCAAATTAGTAACATATGGTTTACTAAACCGTATGTTACTAATTTACAAGCCGTACATAAAAAGAAACAGCCTCCACATGCATCCATGCAAAAACTGTTTCCTTTTCATTTTCTGTATAACCACTCTTAGTGTTCCAGGTTTGCAAACTTGGTGTACTCCGGCAGCCAAGCGAGATTGACGGTTCCAATTGGACCGTTACGCTGCTTAGCGATAATGATCTCGGAAATTCCCTTGAGTTCGGTATCCTTGTTGTAGTAATCGTCACGATAGATGAACATTACCACATCGGCATCCTGCTCGATTGCTCCGGACTCTCGGAGGTCGGAAAGCATCGGACGGTGATCTGGTCTCTGCTCTACGGCTCGGGAAAGCTGCGAGAGTGCAACTACCGGAACACTGAGTTCTCGGGCAAGTGCCTTCAAAGAACGGGAAATATCAGAAATCTCCTGCTGACGGCTGTCCGTGCTCCTTCCGGATCCGGTCATCAACTGTAAGTAGTCGATGATGACCAGCTTTAAGTCATGCTCCAGCTTATACTTTCGGCACTTGCTTCGAAGTTCGGAAATGCTGATACCCGGCGTGTCATCGATGATAAGCTCGGAATCCCCGATGATTCCGGCACCTTCCACCAGCTTTTCCCAGTCCGCATCGGAGAGATTACCGGTACGGAGTGCCTGTGCATCGACGCGCGATTCGAGGGAGAACAGACGGTTAACGAGCTGTTCTTTCGACATCTCGAGAGAGAAGATCGCGGTACACAGATTTTCGTGAAACGCAACATACTGCGCAATATTTAAGACAAACGCCGTCTTACCCATGGAAGGACGGGCGGCAACCAGAACCAGATCGGACGGCTGAAGTCCGGCGGTCCTATAATCAAGGTCGATGAATCCGGTTGGAATACCGGTTACAGTACCGGACTGCTGCGATGCTTTCTCGATTTTCTCCAAAGCATTCATTACGACCTGCCGGATCGGCACATACTCGCCTCCGGTACGGCTCGACAACAGTGCAAACACATCGTGCTCCGTCTTGTCAAGCACGCTTTCTAACGATTCCTTGCCAGCGTAGCACTCATTCTCGATATCCTCGGTAACACGGATCAGCTTGCGCTTCATCGCATTTTCCTTGACGATATTACAATAGTATTTTACATTGGCGGATGTCGGAACGGCACGCACCAGTTCTCCGACAAACTCAAGGCTTGAGACTTCCTTCGGTACATCCTTCTCCTTAAGCTTATTCTGCAGCGTAACCAGATCGACCGGCTGTCCTTCACTGTACAGCTCAACCATCGCATCAAAGATGATTCCGTACTGCTGATGGTAGAAATCTTCTTTCAGAAGCATCTCCATCGCAGTCACGATTGCATCCTTGTCCATGATCATGGAGCCGACAACTGACTGCTCGGCTTCGAGACTGTTCGGCATGATCCGCTTGATCAATGTCTCCTCCAAGCGACTTCCTCCTATCCCTCAACAACCTGAACGGTAAGCTTTGCGGTAACCTGCGGATGAAGCTTTACCGGAACCTCATATGTTCCGAGTGCTTTGATTCCATCCGGCAGATGCATCTTCTTCTTATCCAGTTCCAGCCCTGTCTGCTCCTTCGCTGCCTGTGCGATCTCTTTTGTTGAAACCGAACCAAAGATTTTTCCGCCTTCTCCGGCTTTAATCTTTACAACAACTTTCTGTTTCTCTACCATCTTGGCAAGTTCTTTTGCATTTTCAAGATTCTCTGCAGCAACTTTATCCGCATGCTGGTTCTGCAGCTTCAGATCATTTAAATTCTTGCTCGTTGCCTCGATTCCAAGCTTCTTCGGTAAGATAGCATTGCGGGCATATCCGTCACTTACGTTGACGATATCGCCCTTTTTTCCTAATGATTTCACATCTTCCAATAAAATTACTTTCATTCCTGTATATCTCCTTTTTCCAGCATCTCGTCCAGCGTCTCCATGATCGCATGCTTCGCCTGAACGATCGTATATCCGGTAAGCTGCGCACCCGCTACATTCAGGTGACCGCCGCCGCCCAGCCGCTCCATAATAAGCTGCACGTTAATCTCATCGATGGATCGTGAACTGATATAAATCTTGCCCGCGTACTCGGTAAGTACGAAGGATGCCTTAATTCCAATAATATTAAGCAGCTCATTTGCCGCCTGTGCGCCGACGATCGTCGGGCTTTCCACATTCTCACTCGGACAAACCGAGATCGCAAATGCACCGCGGTATACTTCCGCGTGGCGTACCGCTTCTGCACGCGCCTTATAACATGACATATCGTTACGAAGCATCTTTCTGACACGGGTTACCTCCGCGCCGGAACGCTTCAGATAAGCTGCCGCCTCAAAGGTGCGGACACCGGTCTTCGTCATAAAGTTGTTCGTGTCGATCAGTATTCCTGCATAGATACAATCTGCTTCCGCAGCGGAAAGCTTGAATCCATCCTGGAAGTACTGCAATACCTCTGCAACCATCTCACAGGCAGAAGAGGCATATGGCTCAATATAAGACAGAATCGGATTCTCAATAACCTCACTGCTCTGTCTGTGATGATCAAATACGACGATCGTGTCCGTGTGCGTCAGAAGCTCCGGACACTCGGTATAACTCGGGCGGTTCGTATCAACGACCATGACCAGCGTGTTACGGCTGACCATCTCAAGCGCCTGATTGCTGTTGATAAACATATCATCCGGATAGCCCTTCTCCGGAGAAAAGCATTCCATCAGCGGACGGATCGAGCTGGTCGGCTCATTGATCACGATCTGCGCTTTCTTTCCAAGCACTCTCGCCGCACAGAAGATTCCGATTCCGGCGCCGAGCGAATCGACATCTGTCAGGGAATGTCCCATAATAATAACATTCTCGCGGCTCTCAATGATCTCATGCAGTGCATGTGCCTTGACTCTCGCCTTAACTCTCGTGTTACGCTCCACCTGCTTGGCTTTACCACCAAAGTATGCGATATCCTCGCCATCTTTGACAACGACCTGATCACCGCCTCGTCCAAGTGCAAGATCGATCGCAGCACGCGCCTGCTCATAACTCTCATTATAAGAAGATCCCTTAATACCGATTCCGATGCTCAGCGTGACCGCCATCTCATTTCCGACCTTCACCGTCTTGACATCCTCAAGGATGCTGAAACGGTCGTCCATCATCTGCTGCAGATATTTATATTTAAATACAACAAAATACTTATCCTTCTCAATCTTGCGGACCAAAGCATCCATCTTAGAGAAGTACTGGTTTACCTTACGATCCACCAAAGCAATCAAAAGCGATCTCTTAACATCTTCGATACTGTCAAGCGCCTCATCGTAATTGTCAATATAGATCAGTCCCGCAACCTGCTTCTGCTCTCTGTTCTCCTGCTTATAACGGTTCAGTTCCGTCTCATCAAACAGATACAATGCGGTCAGAAATTCCTCGGCCTCATCCATCTCGATCGACTCACTCTGATCCATGATATCGTCAAAATAGATACGGTTCAAAGATACACGGAATTCTCTGTTCTGCATCTTCAAATGCACATTCTGCGGTCCCTCATGCTTCTGTAAGAATTCCCTTGTGATTGTGGAAAAAAGCGTTGTGATCGACTTATGATAATTGCGATCCACATTGGTCAGTTCCGAAAACTGCTCATTCACCCACAAAATCTTACCGGAATAATCCAGCAGCGCATACGGAATCTCAAACTCATTGAGAAGCCGCTTCTGCACCGTCGCATATTGCGTGGCAAAGTTAATAATCTCATTGGTCAGGCGCGGCTTATTGCGATTGTACAGGCTGATCTCCACCACAAGATAGATCACAAGAAATCCTGACAATACCGCTCCGGTCATGACATCATAAAAATACAGTCCGATATCCGCCATGGCAAGTGGGATCGCCAACAAAAGTGGCCAACACAGATAAGCCTTTAACTTACCCTTAAATCGAATTCGTGATTTCATTTCATACTCCTGTTCTTCTTGAACACCACAAATGCATATTTGTCTTTTAGTATACCATTTTTGAGCCTTCAAATAAAGCCTTTTTGCAAAGCGGTAAAAGATATCAATAAAAAAGCGTGCGCGAGCCGCGCATCCCCGCGGAGCGTTTTTAATCATAGGGAAGGATTTCCTATGCTTAAAAAAAGAACTGCCCCACAATACATAGGGCAGTTCCATAAATCAACTACAATATCTATTCTTTAGTTCTCTTTTGCAATCTCAACAACCGATTTGCTTAAGCCTGCAAGTCCCTGAATCTCAGATGGGATAATAATCTTGGTAGCCTTACCGTCAGCCGCCTTTGCGAATGCCTCAAGGCTCTTCAGCTGTAATACGGCTGAATCCGGAGCAGACTCCTTTAACATACGAAGACCGTCTGCGTTGGCCTGCTGAATCTTCAGAATTGCTTCTGCCTGACCTTCGGCTTCCTTAACGGTTGCCTCCTTCTTTGCCTCAGCGCGAAGGATTGCGGCCTGCTTCTCAGCCTCTGCATCGAGAATCGCAGATTCCTTATTACCTTCCGCAACAAGGATTGTAGATTTCTTCTCACCTTCTGCACGGAGAATCGCCTCACGACGCTCACGCTCTGCCTTCATCTGCTTCTCCATTGCATCCTGGATAGCCTTCGGTGGGATAATATTCTTTAACTCAACACGGTTAACCTTGATTCCCCAAGGATCCGTTGCAACATCAAGTGTCGCACGCATCTTGGTATTGATGGTCTCGCGGGATGTCAGTGTCTCATCAAGTTCGAGATCACCGATAATGTTACGAAGTGTAGTTGCAGTCAGGTTTTCAATCGCCATAATCGGATTCTCAACACCGTATGCATAAAGCTTCGGATCGGTAATCTGGAAATATACGACGGTATCAATCTGCATGGTTACGTTATCCTTCGTGATAACCGGCTGCGGCGGGAAGTCTACAACCTGCTCCTTTAACAGTACCTTTCTCGCGATACGGTCAATAAACGGAACTTTGAAGTGAAGACCAACTGACCATGTTGTCAGATATCCTCCCAAACGCTCAATTACCATTGCATGTGCCTGTGGCACGATCTTGATGCAATTAACAAGTACCAGAAGAATCAGTACGATAATTACAATTCCTGCAATCAATGGACCCATAGTTTCATTTCCTCCTTATTCCTTTTCTACAATTAATTTTACGCCACTGATTTCGAGGACTCTTGCGAGTTCCCCTGCTTCAATGGTCACATTATCATCACGGGTGCGCACCGTCCACTCCTGTCCGTGAACGACCGCCATACCGGTCTGATCAAGGTTACTTACACGCTCCGCGATCCGTATCGATTCTCCGATAATGCGGTCAGCGTTCGTGCTCTGTGTTCTCGAATTGATGTACTTATTCGCCCAAGGCCTTGTCGCTGCAAGCATACACAATGAAACCAACAGAAACACGATGATCTGCACCACCGGATTCAGACCGATGGCTGCTGCAAGCAGCGCAATCAGCGATCCTGCCGCAAACCAGATGCTCGTCAGGCTTACCGTAACCAGTTCTCCAATCACAAAACCAACCAGAAGAATTACCCATAATGCGATCCACGGATCGATTCCAAACAATGTCAACATGGTTCTCCCTCCTTCATATAAATTCATTGTACCCAATGTCCTGTCAAACTACAAGCTTATTCTTTTATCTGGATCAAAAACGCTTTCGCGTATTTTGCAACAAACGGATAATGCTGAATCTGTGGCTGCTGCACCAGTTTCATCCTCCAGCCGTGCATCTCCACCACCTTCTTTGCAATCGATAAGCCAAGTCCGCTTCCACCGCTGCTTTTTCTCGACGCATCCCCTCTCGCGAAGGGTTCAAACAGGTGCTCCTCAAGATCCTTAGGAATGACCGATCCGCTGTCTGCAACCATCAGATGGATTACGCCTTCCTGCCGGAAAAGGCATAGCATAATATGTATTCCCTTGTCATTGTGACGCATCGCATTCGTCAAAAGGTTTGTGACCACACGGGAAATCTGTACCTCATCCACCGAAACCATGATCGGTTCATCCGGAATCTCCACATCCAATGTCATCCCTGCATCCTCAACATCTGAATAGATGAGTGCCGCATTTTCTCTTGCGATCTCACACAGATCATGCGGCTTTCTGTCCAGCGAGAATCCCTCACTGTCCAGCTTTACATATTCAAACAATAAGTTGATCAGATCGTTCATCCTATGCGACTTCCGTTGAATAGCGGAGAGATATGCTGCCTGCTTCTGTGGATCCTGCACCATTCCATCCGCCAGCGCATTGGCATACCCGCTTACGGTTGTCATCGGTGTGCGCAGATCATGCGCGATATCGGACAGCATCAGATTCCTCTTGCGGTCAAACTCTTTCTGCTGGGCTTCCCATTCCTGCTGGATTACACGAAACTCGTGGATTGTAATTCTGGCAAAGCAGATTGCTCCTAATATGTATGGAAGCAAAATCGATAGCGCAATCACTAGAAATACCAAAAACAGCAAAAGTGCTTTTGGCCCCTCCAGCGGATAAATCGGTGTCGATTTGTTCATAGACGGCAGCACTGCTGCAAGACACTTCTGTACCTGCTCTGCCAATCCCTGTGCCGTCTCTCTGACCGGAGACGGAAGCATCGCAGTAAAAGCGTTGCTCAATAATACAACCAGCATCGCAAATACAAAAAATATAGCTTCTGTACTTGAAATATTGATGTTTGATCCCCGAGACGAGAAGAAATATTCCAACAGGAGTGGGAATATCCACTTGTTCAATGCAAACGTTATAAAATATTCTGTAATTCCTACCAAAAGCAGGATTTCTATGAACTTTTTAATCAGAAACCATTCAAGGCTGTCCTGTCGTTTCATCTACTTCTCCAACCGGTATCCAAGACCACGGATCGTGCGAATATATGCAGACGGATCCTCATCCAGCTTCGCGCGAAGCTTGCTGATACAGACCATAATATTGTTGTCGGCAACAATATAAGTCTCCCCCCAGCCCTGCTCGTAGATCTGCTGCTTCGTAAATACCTTGCCCGGATGCTGCATAAAAAGCTCCATGATCCGGTATTCGACCGACGTCAGTTCAATTACCTGTCCTGCCTTCTTAAGCGTACATGATTCCAGATCTAGTGTCAGATCCCGCACAGTAATCTCGCCACGCGCCACATTCTGCGTTCCCAATGCATAAAAGCGGCGAATGTTCGAATTCACACGCGCCACTGCCTCAAGCGGATTGAACGGCTTGGAGAGATAATCATCTGCTCCGAGATTCAGACCTAGGATCTTCTCCGAATCTGCGTCCTTTGCAGACAGAATCACTACGGGAATATTGCTCTCCTTGCGCAATTCCTGCAATACATGATAACCATCCATCTTCGGCATCATGATGTCAAGCACACACAGATCCGGTTTTCTGCTGCGAAGCAGATCGAGTGCCTGCTGCCCATCCTCCGCTTCCATCACTTCATATTGTTCATTTTCAAGATAGAGCCGGAGAAGATCTCTGATCTCCGGCTCATCATCTGCGATCAAAATTTTGTATCCCATAGTCTCTCCTATTGTCTCGGAACATCCTCCACGATACTGTCTGACATTCCATTGGATCCATTTGATTCTCCATTGTAGCCGCCCGGCATTCCGTTGAACCCATTTGATTCTCCATTAAAACTGCCTGACATTCCATTGAATCCATTTGATTCTCCATTGTAGCCGCCTGGCATTCCATTGAAATAATTTGGTGCTCCATATGGATTCCCGTAACGGAGAGCCTCATACAATGCTGCATGTGTCGCATCCATGTAAGGCTGCACATAGAAAATTCCGAGAATACCAAGTGTCAAAGCGGATAAAATATTCCAGCCGATAAATGACAGATCCAACACGAAAGCTCTCCACTTCTGACCTGTCATCATGCGCTTACTCTCTGCAAAAGCCTGTTCCTTCGTCATCTGTGGATTCTCTGCTAACAGATACGGGATCATCTGATACTCATAAGACTTTACAATACCCGGAATGATCAACAGTAATGTCCACAGAACAGTATACAGATCACGGAAAAACATTGTCTTTGTAATATTCTTATAATTATTATCAAAGGCGTATCCAATGTTTCCAACCTGCGCCTTTTCGTTTAAATTGCGCAGGAAATAGCGTTTACATCCAACCTCAACCGGATTACAGATGAATACATCCATAAGTATAACCGCCGTCATGATCAATATAAAAATTATGATAAATGTAATTCCAAAGATTGCAAGCGTAGCCATCCAGCCCACCGGACTGTAATCGGACATACCTTCCTTAAATCCCTGTTTAAAATCATTAATGGAACCCTCATAATCATCATAGTCATCGTAGTCATCATAGTCATCGTAGTCATACTCATCATAATCGTAAATATCACTGTAATCACTATCCTGACTACTATGATATCCATTGTCCATCCCGCTTCTGAATGAACTTGCCGCAGAACTTGCTCCTGTTCCGCCTCCGCCTACAATAAGTGCCAGCAGCAAACTGATCAATACACTTTTCCAATAATTTCTTTTAAATGAGAATTTTGCTTTGCCTTTTAACTCTGCTCTATTCCACATACGAATTCCTCCTTCAAAATTTCTTTTTGTTCTATGAGCCTATCATAACATGGAATTCTTAGCATCAAACACATAAAACCTTAAGATTACCTTATCTTAATCTTAGACGAAAAAGACCAACTACCCGAAGATAGTTGGTCTTAACTTACATTTTATTCGCAAACGTAAGGCATCATTGCAAGATGACGTGCTCTCTTGATTGCTACTGTAAGAGCTCTCTGGTGCTTAGCACAGTTTCCTGTGATACGACGAGGAAGGATCTTTCCTCTCTCAGAGATGTATCTCTTTAACTTGTTGATATCCTTATAATCAATGACATTATCCTTGCCACAGAATACACATACCTTTTTTCTTCTACGCATAGGTCTTCTCTTCATTGAAGAACCTTCACGATCAGCTGTCTTATTGTAAGCCATGTCGGTTACCTCCTTAATTTGTTGGAACACCAGACCATTCCAAATCGATTGGCTGGCGCATTAGTTAAATGGTAATTCTTCGTCAATTCCTTCCGGAATATTCATAAAACCATCTCCGGCAGCTCCGCTTGGTGATGGAGCACTTGGTGCACCGCCAAAGTCATTGCCTGCTGAGCTGTTGTTCTTGCTCTCTGCAAACTCAACATTCTCTGCGACAACGTCTGTTGTGTAAACACGCTGTCCATCCTTGTTTGTGTAGCTACCTGTCTGTATACGGCCTTCAAGAACAAACTTTGTTCCCTTACGACCGAATCTCTCCAGAAATTCTGCTGTTCTGCCAAAGGCAACACAGTTAATGAAATCCGCTGTCTGCTCCTCATTATCACGACGGAAGCGACGATCAACTGCAAGTGAAAATCTTGCGATCGCAGTTGAACTCTCCCCCTGTGAGTAACGGATCTCAGCATCTCTGGTCAGTCTTCCCATAAGAATAACTTTATTCATACGATCTCCTACTTTCTTATACTATGCCTCGTCTTTTCTAACGCATAAGAAACGAAGAACATTGTCCATGATACGAACATCCTGCTCAATCTGAGCTGGAACATCAGATGCTGCATCGAACTGGATGAAATAGTAGAAAGCTTCGCTCATCTTCTGAACGTCGTAAGCTAACTTCTTCTTACCCCATTCTTCAACTTCTGTTACAGTACCGCCTGCACGAGTGATGTACTCTTTTGCCTTCTCAACGGTTGCTGTTCTCGCATCATCTTCGATCTTTGCACTAACTACGAGTGCTAATTCATACTTGTTCATGCGAATTTTACCTCCTTTTGGTCTCTGGCTCGCAGGATATGCCTGCGAACAAGGAAAAAATAGTTATCACGAGGATATACTATATCATGTTTTTGCTTGTAGTGCAAGCTTTTTTGCAATTTTTAAGAACTTACTTTATCTCAAAGATAAATGGAAACATATATGGCGGAATTTTTACTATATCGCCATTGGTTGAAAAATTCTTTGGATGAATAATATATGGCGTAGCTATCTTCTTGCCAAACAGTTCCTTGAATCTGCCAAGTGAAATCGCCGAATAATTTTTGGAAGATTTCACCTCTAATGGATACACTCTAAAATTGGTTTTGCTTTCATTTGACAATAAAAAGTCAATTTCTATGTCGTTTCTATGTTTTTCTTCACTATATCGAGTGTAGAAATACAGCTTCCGCCCCATTGCTGCAATCATCTGCGCAATCATATTTTCATAGATCATTCCTTCATTCAGGGATAACCTCTCATCCATAATCTGCTTATACAGTTGCTGATCCATAATTTCGTTTTCACTGAAAGCCAAACTGACCAATAGTCCAGTATCTCCCATATAACATTTCACAAATGAATCCTTTTTGTTCAATGCGAACCCAACATTCGGATCATTACATTTATAACACAGGTTGCATATCATGGAATCATCCAGCCAAAAAAGCGGATCATCATATTTTGCAAATGTGGAATTGGGTTCAATTTCATTTAATACGATTCGTTTTTCATGTGTTGATAAATAAGTTGGTATATTTTCAAATATTGCAGATACACGTGAATTGTAGCGCTTCGCTGCTTTTTTGATATCATCCCTATATAAAGAAAGAATATCTCTTTTCTCGATATCAGCGGCTGCAAAATCTCTTGCATTCTCCTTAAATGCAACAACAGCCTGTGGCATTCCACCAACCAACAGATATTCCTTAAATAAATGCATCGCTTTCTGATGCATCTTCTGATCCAATGCCTTCTTTTGTAAAAAGCAGTCTTTGATATATTCCAATAGAAGTTCTTCTTCCATATAGATCATAAATTCTTCAAAGTCAACCGGGAACATCTTAAGTTTGCGCTCTTCGGATGGAAGCGTAATATTTTCTACATTCTCGCGAATCGAAATCAGCGATCCCGTTTCTATATAATCATATCTTCCATCAGCAACAAGATATTTAATTGCCTGTCTGGCTTGTGGAAACTTCTGAATTTCATCAAATATAATTAACGATTCTCTTTCGTACAAGCGAGTATTATATTCCAGCATGATTGTCTGAAAAAAAATGTCAAAATTTGTAAGCTCGTCAAAACTCTCTACTACCTTTTTGCTTGCTTTATTAAAATCAATGAGTATATAACTTTTATATTCTTTTTTCCCAATTTCTTCCGCAATTGTGGATTTTCCAATTCGACGTGCCCCCTCGATCAGAAGCGCCTTTGTTCCCTTGGCACTGTTTTTCCAGTCTAATATCTTTTGATAGATTTTTCTCTCAATCTTCATATCCCACCTCCACAAAATGCTATTATCTACACTTATTTTAACAGTACGCAAAGTGATTTTCAACAATTTTATACATAGTACGCAAAGTAACTTCTTGTATTTTTATATATTATACGCAATTTGTAATCTCTATATACATATATCATACATATATCTTTATACTACAAAAGGGATTCCGAAGAAGATAAAAAAGAAATTATTGAATTTACCAAGATTAAAGCTCGCAAGCCACTATAATTACTCCGGCTTGCGAGCCTTCTTTTTCTATCACTATTTTCTTTACTCCGGCTTGCGGAGCCCACGCGTATTTTTCTCGACAAGCTTGCGCGCCACCATCACCTGATGTCCGCAGCCCATACATTTCAGACGGAAGTCCGCACCAACACGCAGTATCTCCCATTCGTTACTGCCGCAAGGGTGCGGCTTTTTTAATTTTACAATATCGCCTACTTCATAATGATATTCGTTCATCAGTGGTTTCCTCGCCCTTTCTTAAACTTCGATCTGTGAGAACACGCTTCCGAGTCCCTGCTGGATCAGCAGATCCGCCTGCTTATCGCGCGGTGTTGCACTCTTGTTGATAACAACCAGCTTATTTCCGTTGTAATAATCAATCAGGCCCGCTGCCGGATACACGGCAAGCGATGTTCCACCAACAATGAGCATGTCCGCATGACTGATATAGTAGACTGCATCCTGCAGCGTCTTCTGGTTGAGTCCTTCCTCATATAACACGACATCCGGCTTCACCGGTCCACCACACACCGGGCACTTCGGCACACCCTCAGAATGTAAGATGTCCTCCGCGCTCATCGGCTCGTAGCAGCGCTCACAGTAGTTGCGCAGCACGCTTCCATGTAACTCCATCACATTCTTGCTGCCCGCCTTCTGGTGCAGTCCATCGATATTCTGTGTCACGATGCCTTTGAGTTTTCCTGCTTTCTCCAGCTCCGCGAGCTTCTTATGCGTGATGTTCGGCTCCGCATCCAGGCAAAGCATCTTATCCCGATAAAAGCGATAGAATTCCTCCGGGTTGTTACGATAAAAGGTATGACTTAAAATGGTCTCCGGTGGAAAATCATACTTCTGATTATAAAGTCCATCCACGCTTCGGAAATCCGGGATGCCGCTCTCTGTAGAAACTCCTGCGCCTCCGAAAAATACAATATTATCCGATTCTTTTACCCACTGTAAAAATTGTGCGACTGCGTCCATCCTGCTACCTCCGTTTTCTAAACATACATTCCGATGTCCAACTTTACCAACTGTAGTCTACGATACATCTCTGATACATGACTGACAACACAATTAAATCTGCTTTAACAACTTCGAAGCGCATTCCTGATTTGCAAGAATCATCAGATGCTCTCCCTCCGAAAATATGTAATCCGCCGCCGGTGAGATATTCGTCTCTGTGCCTTTTTTCACACCGAGGATATCTACCCCATATGTCTGACGGAAATTCAGTTCCATAATCGAATGCCCAATCCACTCATCCTTGAGTGGAATCTCATAGATGGAATATTCCCCATTGAGTTCAATATAGTCAAACACATGATTAATGCTGCAACGCTTCGCGAGCCGGACTGCAATATCCCGATCCGGATAGATGACTTCATCCGCCCCGTTCCGAAGCAGAAACTTAGCATGCACATCACGGTTTGCCTTACTGATCACATGCTTTGCCCCCATTTCCTTGACAAGACTTGTGACTTCAAGACTGTTCTGGAAATTACTTCCGATACAGACAAAAACTATATCAAAGTTTCCAACACCAAAGCTTCTGACCACCTGCGGATTCGTGCAATCTCCAATCTGAATATTCGTTACTTTATAGATCATATCTGCGACTTTATCCTCGCTGATATCGACCGCCATCACATCATTTCCGAGCTTTAACAGATCCTCACAAAGATGATGTCCGAATTTACCCATTCCTATAATTAAGATTGATTTCATGTTTTCCTCCTTACCCAATCGTTATCTTCTCTTCCGGCAACGACAAGCCCTTCGCCTCAGGCTTTGCCACAAAAGACAACGCGAATGTCATACTGCCGATTCGTCCGCAATACATCAATATTATAATTACAATGCGTCCCACCACATTGAGATCTCTCGTAATTCCAGTCGTCATACCAACGGTGCTGATCGCCGAATACACCTCAAACAGCACATCACTCATGCGTAAATTGCTTGTTGCAAGAATGAGGGTCACACTCATCAGTCCCAAAAACAGATTCAGACAGAATACCATACTTGCCTTCTTGATGACTTCGTCCCCGATTCTCCGGTGAAATACGTTGCATCCGTTCTCTCCGAGCAGATTCGAGATCACATAGATCAGAATAACCGCAATTGACGTGGTCTTGACACCTCCGGCCGTCGACCCCGGGCTTCCTCCGATAAACATTAATACAATCGTCAGAAGCTTGCTCTCCGGTTGCAAAGCACCGGTATCAACCGTGTTAAAACCTGCAGTACGTGCCGTTACCGAGCCAAAAAGCGAAGTCAGAATCTGTTCTCCGGTTGACATGCCTTTTATCGTACCACCCTGTTCGAACAGAAATAAAAGCAGCGCGCCTCCAAAAATAAGTATCAGCGTCACGGATATAACCATCTTCGTGTGCAGACAATAATTTTTCCAATGAAATCGCTTCGATACGACATCACTCCACACAACAAATCCGAGTCCTCCGACAACAATCAGAAGCATGAGTACAATATTGATTACCGGATCCGCTGCATATGAAGTAAATGAAGCATACTGTTGCTGCCCTCCCATCAGATCAAAGCCGGCATTACAGAAAGCCGATATCGCATGAAATATACTATAATAAATGCCTTTTACAAAACCAAACTCCGGGATAAAACGCGTTGCGAGAAGTATGGCTCCCGCCCCCTCACACAATGCTGTCCCGATAAAGATTTTGCGTGAAAGTTTGACGATTCCACCAATTTCCATCGCATTGATGCTTTCTTTCAGAAGATCTCTCTGCCAAAGACCGATTCTGCGCCGGAATGCCATAGAAAATCCAACTCCGACCGTGATGAACCCGAGTCCGCCGATCTGGATCAAAAGAAGGATCACAAGTTGTCCAAACACATTCCAGTGCGTAAATGTATCATATACGACCAATCCTGTCACACATGTGGCACTGGTCGCTGTAAACATGGATTCCAAAAAAGGTGTCCACTCTCCGCTTCGCGATGCGATTGGCAATGTCAGTATCAGACTTCCCGCCAATATCATAAAGAAGAAACCAAGCGCAATATACTGCACCTGATTCAACCGATGGTAACGATGTCTCTCAAAAAGTCCTTTCATTCTCTATCCTCAATCATTTTGTATACAACTGTTGCCACAAGGATATTTCCCTGTATAGAAAAATAGACCATATTCCGCAGAATATAGTCTATAGTTGCGGGAACAGGATTTGAACCTGTGACCTTCGGGTTATGAGCCCGACGAGCTTCCAGACTGCTCCATCCCGCGTCAACTCTTATATTATAGTTCTCTTCTTATGAATTGTCAACTCTATGATATTTAAGCTGGGGACACTTTATATAAAGCATCCCCATTCTTTTGTTCATCTACTATACAGTTTATTCACAAGCAGCAAAATTATTCGCCAATCTTGAAATTATCAACATTCTTACGGAGTTCTTCTGCTGACTGCTCTGCAACCTTGGCACTCTTCATAACCTCGGAAGATTCATTGACGATCGATACCGTCTTCTGCGCGATGTTAGTTGTTCCGGCTGCACTGTCATTTGATGCTAACGTAATTCCGTCGATTGCTTCCGAAATGCTGTTGATAGAAGCCAACAGTTCCTCAGATGTTGCACTAAAGTCAGATACCAGCTCATTGATCTTTGTTGCATCGGCATTATAATCATCTGCCATCTGCTCAAACAATGCAAAACTTTCCACCACATCCTGATCGACATAATCCAACAAACGATTGGAATCCTTCGCAAGATTACCTACTGCACTACTTACATTCTCTGTAACCGCCTGTATATTTGCAACCGCCTCCTGTGACTGCTCTGCCAATACACGAATCTCTTCCGCTACAACTGCAAATCCGCGGCCTGCATCACCGGCACGTGCAGCCTCAATGGATGCATTTAATGCCAGAAGATTTGTTTGTCCCGTAATGTTCAAAATCGAATCTGCCAGAATGCCAATCTTCTCAACCACTTTGGCATCTTCCAGTGCTTTCTGCAGACTGCTCCGGATCTCTGCCTGCATCTGTTCCATCTTTTGGCGATTCTCCACAGCATTCGTCTTTGATTGCGAAGCACGCTTATGAATATCTTCCGCCTCAGTCGCACCATCCTGCGCACGTGTTGCAATCTCGCGGGCCGCATCATCGATCTGCTGTGTCATACTGTTAATCTGGTCTGCAGATGCCGCAGTCTCCTCAGTACTTGCAGCAAGTTCCTGTGTTGTTGCCGATACATCCTCAATTTCACTGTTGAGAGTGAATACATTCGCATCAATGCTTTCCACTACATGGTCAATATTAGCCGACTCATTCTTAACCTGTGCCAACAGTCCGCGCAATGAATGCCGCATCCCTTCCAGAGTCTTCGCAAGATTTCCAAAGTCGTCTTTGCGGTTAACAAGCTTTTTGGGTACTTTCTGAACAAAATCTCCACCAGCGATAACATTGATGCTTGCGGAAATATTTCTTACAGAATGGATAATATCCAAAGCAATCATTGCCACCAGCACACCAACGATCAGAAGCAGTCCAAGACACGCTCCGATCAGTGCCGTCATCCTTGTTGTCACATATTTAGCCAGTTCATCCTCTCTTGCTGCAATTTCGTCATCAATGTAATCCGTATAATTTCCGGTACCGACAACCCAGTCAAAAGGCTCAAAATACTCACTGTAAGATCTCTTCGGAGAAGATTCCGTCTCTCCCTCCTTCGGATACACGTAATCAACATATCCTCCGCCTTCTTCTACAGCTACCCGGATAATCTCTTTTACCATCTGATATCCGTTACCATCCGTGGTCTCCATTCGATTAGTTCCTTCCGAATCTCCTCCAAGAAGTACCACATTGGTTCCGTTCGATGTATCAACCCAGAAATATCCGGAATCTCCATAACGCATCTGACGGACTTCCTCTGCTGCAACCGCTTTAGCCTCATCAATCGATTCAAAAACACCCGCTTTATACTGATCATTAATCTCAGACAAAAGCGATATTACAACACCAACCTGATCCTTGATTGTCGTATCATAATTCTCACGAATCGATACCTCCAGCTCATCCAGCGACTTCTGCTTTACCTGCTGTAAATCAGTCAACGAAATCAAACAAGCTACAACTGACAGGATTACAACAAGAATCGTAATCATTGACATCTTGATTCTTACACTCAGATTTTTCATAACGTCCCTCCCTTTGACTAGTATAACCTTCTAATATACTAACACTTCCGATTTTTTTAGTCAATATTTTCGCTTTTTGTTCCTTTTTTCTATTTTTTTTGTGTTTTATGTACAATTTTTAATGATATACTCCCATTTGCGCCAATGTGACGGATGCAGCGATTCCGGCTAATGTCGCAATAAGCGCTCCTGCCAGTGTATAACGCGTTTTCTTGACTTTGACGGTCATAAAATAGATCGACATGGTATAGAAAATTGTCTCCGTACTGCTGAGCATGATCGATGCTGCAAGACCGATCATGGAATCCGTCCCATGCTCCTTATACAGATCAAGCAAAAGTCCGGTCGCCGCAGAGGAGGAGAACATTTTTACAATCGCAATCGGAACAAGCTCCGTAGGAAAATGCGTGAAAGCAAGTCCCTTCGCTAACAGATCTGCCAGGAAATCCAGAAAGCCGGAGGCGCGCAGAATCCCGACTGCAACCATTAATCCGACGAGTGTCGGCATGATTTCGACCACTGTCCTTACGCCGCTTTTGGCTCCGTCAAGGAAATCCTCATATACACGTTGGTGACGAAGCAATCCATTACCGACAATAAACAAAATAATAAATGGAATTGCCGCTTTTGACAAAAACAGGAGCATCTGCATACAAATCTCTCCTCCATACGTTATGATGCATTATTTCTTCTATACGCTCACGCTCATCGGTGTAAACGATGTCGTCCAAAGAACTGCCTTATCTTGATAAATACGACTGCTGCTCCGGTGGAAACGCATGTAGCAAGGATTGCCGGTCCGATGATAGATGCCGGTGCAACCGATCCGTACTGGCTCCGGTATGCGATAATACTGACCGGAATCAGCTGCAGCGAAGAGATATTCAAAATCAGAAAGTCACACATCGCATCCGTTGCCTGCCCGGTATCCGCCTCAAGCTTGCGGAGTTCCTTCATCGCTGATAATCCTGCCGGAGTTGCCGCCCAGCCAAGTCCCAACACATTCGCGACCATATTCGTTGCAATCTGCGTACGCGCTCTGCCGGACTTCGGCACCGATGGAAACAAGAACGTAAGGATCGGTCCCATTTTCTGCGCCGCACGCTCGATCATCCCCGCACGCTCCGCGATCCGCATGATGCCGACCCAGAACGCCATCGCTCCTGCCATCGTGATGCAGAGACTGATTGCCTCCTTTGCCGACACAAGCGCCTGCTCCGTCACTGCATCGAGATTTCCGGTTAATATTGCATACACAACACCAATAACGATCATTCCACCCCAGAGATAATTCATACGCTTCTCCAATCGCTTTTCTATACGATATGTTTCTTCTATTCAAAATATGATACAAAGCCTTGCATCGCAACAAAGCAATTCGTGTATCAAATAGTACTACATCAAAAGCGTCTCACATAAACTATAACAATTTCGCTCACAGGAGCCTCTTATGAAATCCTTTCTGAAAAAGTACCGCATCCTGCTTGCTGCCACACTGCTGCTTGCGATCTTTCTATGTATCCGGAATTTTCCGGGGCTTCCACACGCCGGAACTTCCCAATCCTTTGATACCTTTGTAGATCAACTATTTGAGGACGAGGTGACGGCAAACACCATGAACTTACACTTCACATTAAAGAATCCAAAATCTGCCGGAATTCAAACCTCCGAAGCGCGCCTTGGAAGCTTTTCCTATGCATCACAAAAGGATGCACTCTCCAAAATCGAGGATCTTCAAAAGCAATTGTCTTCTTACAAAACGCGCTCTCTTGACGCACAAGGCAAGCTGACACATGCACTTCTTACCGATTCTCTAGCGCGCCAGCAGGCGATCGCACAGTATCCGCTTTATGAAGAAGTACTTACCCCTTCAAGCGGTGTAACTTCGCAGCTTCCGGTTCTGCTCGCAGAGTATCCTTTTTATTGTACGCAGGATGTAGAGGACTACCTGACGCTTTTATCCCAGATGGAAGATTATTTTGCGGACATACTTGAATATGAACAGAAGAAGGCAGATGCCGGTCTCTTCATGTCGGACAAAAGCTGCATGAAAGTGATCGACGGATGTGAGGTATTTACGGAGCATCCTGACGATAATTTTCTCCTGGAAACGTTTGTGAACCGCCTCGATGCAATGGAAGGACTCAGTGCCTCCGACAAAGAAAACTATATCGGGCAGAATCAGGAAGTGATCGCAGATCACGTTATTCCTGCCTATACGCAGATGATCTCCGGTCTGACCAGGCTGCTCGGATGCGGACGCAATGACTGGGGGCTCTGTGAATATAAAGACGGAAAATCCTACTACGAGTCTCTCGTAGCCTACAACACCGGACTTGACCTCACCATCGATGAAATTGAAAAACAGATTTCCGACGCACGCGAAGAGGATACCGCCGTCTGTGCCGATCTGCTTGCAAAGGATCCGAAGCTCCTTACCGAATCCTCCGATCTGAAATGGACAATGACCGACGAAACCGAAATGATCGAAGCTTTGAAAAAGGCGATGCTTGCAGACTTTCCAGAAGCACCGGACACCACTTACGAAGTCTGTCACGTAGATCCTGCCTTGTCCGAATATCTCGCTCCGGCATTCTACATAACTGCGCCGATCGATGATTACTCCTACAATCGCATCTACATCAACGATGCAAGCAAATACAATGATGTGTCCTACTTCGCAACACTCGCGCACGAAGGTTTCCCGGGTCATCTCTACCAGACGATCTCCTCCTACGCGTCCGGGGATCCGAAGGTACAGGCGCTGCTCAATTATCCTGCCTACACAGAAGGCTGGGCAACCTACGTCGAGATGCAGTCCTACTACTATGCAAATCTCCCGAAAGATGTGGCAAGCCTGCTGCAGCACAATCAGGCAGCAACACTGAGCCTTTACGCCAGTTCGGATATCGGTATTCATTATCATGGCTGGAAAAAGCCTGAAATGGTCAAATTTTGGAGCGATTATGGCATTGATGAGGAAGAAACCATTGATGCGATCACAGATCTTGTCCTTGAAGATCCCGGAAATTATCTGAAATACTATGTCGGCTATCTGCAATTCCGACAGCTCCATGAAAAATACGCACAAAAATACGGCAAGCAGTTCGATGCGGTTGCTTTCCATGAAGCAATCCTTCGCACCGGACCGTCGCCGTTTGCAATTCTTGATGAACAGATTGAAAAATATCTAAAGTAATGCCTGATAGATGTCGCGTTTGCTGACGCCGCGATCCTTCGCAACAAGCTTCATCGCTTCCTTGCGGTTGATTCCCTGGGATTCATAGTGCTGCATATGCTCCTCAATGCTCATACTCTCCCAGCCTGCCTGCTGCTCACGGATCATCTCCTCGCGGGAGCGTCCCTCGATCACAAGCACATATTCACCGCGCGGATCATTGACCGCGTAATACTGCAGACTGTCCGCAAGGGTGGTCTGCATTTTCTCTTCGTGTTTCTTTGTCAGTTCGCGGCAGATTGTAAGCCTGCGCGCCCCACCAAGATGCTCCGAAAGCTCGGTCAGAGTCTTTACCAGATGATGCGGTGCCTCATAAATGATGATCGTACGTGTCTCCTGCTCAAGTTCCGTGAGTACCGCCTGATGCTCTTTCTTATCCTTTGGCAGAAAAGCCTCGAACGCAAAACGTCTCGTCGGCATTCCGGACATGGTCAGCGCTGTCACACATGCAGCGGCTCCCGGAAGGGAAGTAACCGGAATTCCTTCCTCGTAACAGATCCGCACGATATCCTCTCCCGGATCTGAGATTCCCGGTGTACCGGCGTCTGTAATGAGCGCAATATTCTTGCCTGCACGCATCTTATCAACGAGCTGGTATGCCTTTTCGATCTTATTATATTCATGATAACTGGTCATCGGCGTCTTGATCTCGAAATGATTCAAAAGTTTGATGGAATTGCGCGTATCCTCCGCCGCAATCAGATCCACTTCCTTTAATGTACGCAGTACGCGGAATGTAATATCTTCCAGGTTACCGATCGGAGTTGCACACAGATACAGTGTACCGGTTGCCTTTGCTCCGATATGATTTTTTTCTTCCATAAACGCTCCCCTGCCTTGTATCGTTATGATTCTTATATGATAGAGGATAACGAAAAGAACGTCAAGAAATTCTCCTGACGTTCCTTTGGTTTACGATCACATGATCATTTTTTATAGATTAGAGGCGTGTTTCACGAATCTTCTGACGAACCTTAAGAATCATGGATGGACTGACAGACAGCTCATCAAATCCCATCTTAAGGAATGTCTCCGTCAATGTGGTATCCGCGCCAAGCTCTCCGCAGATACCAACCCAGCAGCCACCCTTGTGACCATTATCTACGATCATCTGCAGCATCTTAAGGATTGCCGGATGATGGGAATTGTAGAAAGCATCCAGCTTCGGATTCTGACGGTCGATTGCCAGTGTATACTGCGTGAGATCGTTCGTTCCAACCGAGAAGAAATCCACTTCCTTTGTTAAATCTTCACTGACCATAACTGCCGCTGGTGTCTCGATCATGACACCAAGCTCGACATCCTTATAAGGAATTCCTTCCTGATCCAGCTCCGCTTTCACTTCTGCAATAATCGCCTTAATCTGGTGCACTTCGTCCACAGAGATGATCATCGGGAACATGATTGCAATCGTTCCATAGTAGCTTGCACGATACAGCGCACGAAGCTGCGTCTTGAAGATTTCTTTTCTGGTCAGGCAGATACGGATCGCACGATAACCCATCGCCGGATTTTCTTCCTTGCCAAGGTCAAAGTAGTCCACCTGCTTATCCGCACCGATATCCAGCGTACGGATGATGACTTTCTTTCCGGCCATCGACTCTGCTACCTTGCGGTATGCCTGGAACTGCTCCTCCTCGGTCGGATAATCGGAGCTCTCTAAATACAGGAACTCACTTCGGAAAAGGCCGATTCCGCCTGCATCATTTGCAAGTACGGATGCCACATCTGCAACACTACCGATGTTGGCATACAGGTTGATCTTCGTTCCATCGAGGGTAATGTTCTCCTTGCCTTTTAACTCCTGAAGGAGACGCTTTTTCTCCTCATCCTCGGCTTTCTTCTTCTGATAGGTTTCTAAGACAGATACTGGAGGATCTACGATCAGTTTGCCTTCGTATCCATCGACAATTCCCATCTTGCCGTCCACATCTTCTGAGAAATCAATGCCGATCAATGCCGGAATATTCATGGTTCTTGCAAGGATTGCAGTATGTGAATTTGTGGATCCATGTCTTGTGACAAAGGATAACACCTTGGATTTATCAAGCTGTACCGTCTCACTTGGTGCGAGATCGTTTGCAAGCAGGATCACCGGTTCATCCGCATCAAGTCCGCTCTCTGTGCGTCCCTGCAATACTGCAACGACACGATTGGAGATGTCCTTTACATCCGCAGAGCGGGCACGCATATAATCGTCATCCATCGATGCGAACATTTCCGAGAAATTGTCTCCGGTTGTTGCCACTGCAAACTCTGCGTTTACTTCCTGTGTCTCGATCATGTTTGTGATGGACTCCACATAATCAAGATCGTCCAACATCATCTGATGTACTTCAAAGATTGCGGCATTCACTTCACCGACTTCTTTTAATGCTTTCTCATAGAGCGCTGCAAGCTGCTCCTTTGCCTTGGCACGCGCGTCCTCAAAACGGGCGATTTCAGCCTGAATGTCTGTAATTTTTTCGCGTTTTACCTGCTTTTCTCCATTGTGATATACGGCGAGGCGGCCGATCGCCACCCCACTGTACACGCTTTTTCCTTCAATTGTCATATGATAACCTCTTTCAAGTTATATGATTTATTCAGCGTCTCTCTTAATCAGTCCAAGTAATACGGCTGTAATGATGGAACCGATTACCCATGCAACAATGTATAACAGAGGATTTCCAACGGTTGCGAATACGAAGATTCCACCGTGTGGAGCCATAAGTGTACACTTAAACAATGCGGATAAGAATCCGGCAACACCTGCACCTACAAGGGTACATGGAATTACGTGAAGCGGGTCTGCTGCTGCAAATGGAATTGCACCCTCTGTGATGAAGGAACATCCCATGATCAGGTTCGATACCCATGAGTTACGCTCTGCTGCAGTAAACTTCTTTGGGAAGAAACGGCATGCCAAAGCGATACCTACTGGAGGAACCATTCCACCAACCATGATGGATGCCATTGCGATGTAGCAAGCCTGAACAGCCGGATCGCTTGAACTTGCACCGTCTGCCATCATCTGTGCTGCGGTTGCGAGCATTCCGGTACCGAATACGTAAGCTGCCTTGTTGATTGGGCCACCCATATCGATTGCCATCATGGCTCCGAGGATCAGTCCCAATACGGTAATAAATCCTGCGTCGGAGATGGATGTCAGCATGTTGCTGAGTCCTGTGTTAATCAATCCGATCAGTGGATTGAAGATGAAACACATTAAAATACTGATAATTAAAATTCCAAGTAACGGATAGATCAAGGTTGGCTTGATTCCATCCAGAGAAGCCGGAAGCTTCGCGAATGCCTTTTTCAGCATTAATACAATAAATCCTGCAAGGAAACCTGCTAAGATTCCACCAAGGAAGCCAGATACGGTGTTACCACCATTTGCACCCTGGAATGCAAAATCTGCGATAAATTTCTGGAATCCTGTTGTCTTGTCTGCCCAGTCATAACTGGTCACAAGAGCATTACCGCTCGATGCGAGAAGTCCACCGGTAAAGCCGACTGCAAGTCCCGGTCGATCGGCGATCGAGTATGCGATATAGCCTGCAAGTACCGGTACCATCAGTCCCATCGCAAGTCCGCCGGCATATTTAAAGAATGCAGACAGTGGTGTGCAGGAACCGAAAGCGCTGCCACCGATTGCACCATAACCGAGGATCGTATCGATCAGGAATGCCAAAGCAGTCATGATTCCGCCGCCGATAACAAATGGAAGCATGTGGGATACACCATTCATCAGATGTGTGTAGATCTGATGTCCGATGCTGCCGGAACTCTTGCTTTCTTTCTCTTCGCTTGCACCTGCCTGTGCATGATATTCTTTTGCATCACCGTTCATGATGCGGTTGATCAGTTCTTCAGACTTATTGATTCCGTCTGCAACCTTACACTCGATGACTTTCTTTCCGTTGAAACGCTCCATCGGAACCTTAGTGTCTGCTGCTACAATGATTCCTACTGCGTTTGCAATCTCTTCGTCCGTTACGACATTCTTTGCTCCGCTTGATCCACGAGTCTCAACTTTGATCGTATAGCCAAGCTCTGCGGCTTTCTTCTCCAAAGCTTCTGCTGCCATATAAGTATGCGCGATTCCGGTCGGGCATCCGGTTACTGCAAGAATCTGGATTCCCTTCGGAGCCTCCTGCTGCGCCTGTGCCTCTTCCTCAGCATCCTTTGCGCTCTCTGCCTTATCGATAATGGAAAGGAACTCATCGACGCTTTTTGCATTGATCAGGTTCTTGGTAAAATCCTCATCCATCAGGAGAACCGATAATTTGCTGAGCACGTCAAGATGTACGTTGTCCTTCGTATTCGGAGCTGCAATCAGGAACAAAATGTGTACCGGTGCACCGTCTAAGGAATCAAACTCAACACCATCTTTGACAACCATTGCTGCAAGTCCCGGTTTCTTTACGGCATCTGACTTACAATGTGGGATTGCAATTCCCTCACCGATTCCTGTTGTTCCTTCTTTCTCTCTGGCAAACACTCCTGCGCGATAAGTATCGACATCAGAAATCTTGCCACTTCGTGCCATCAGATCTACCATCTGATTGAGTACATCCGTCTTTCCTGCTGCCGCACCATTTAATTCGATGCTCTCTGCAGCGAGTAAATCTCGAATTCTCATCTCTTCTCCCTCCTAAAATAAATCTTTGTTTTTATCTAACAAGGCCTCAACCTCAGCCTTTGTTGCAAGTTCCTCGGAAAATGCACTAGCGCTTCCGGTGCATACGCCGTATTGAAACGCATCCGCATAATCATTCTTCTGTAAATATCCATACAGGAATCCAGCCACCATAGAATCACCGGCTCCTACGGAATTTACCAACTTTCCTTTCGGTGCCTCTGCCTGAAATACCTGTCCGTCTTCTGTGATCAGTACTGCTCCGTCACCCGCCATAGAAATCAACACGTTTCTGGCGCCTTTTTCCTGAAGCTTCTTGGCATATGTGATGACATCCGCCTTATCGGTAATCACTGTGTGGAAGATTTCTCCCAGCTCGTGATTATTCGGCTTGATCAGGAATGGATGGAACGGAAGCACATTCATGAGCAGATCCTTCGTTGCATCGACAACGATCTTAAGGTTCTTCTCTTTCAGGTAATCCATGATATCCATGTACATCGACTCTGGCATCGTATCCGGAATACTTCCTGCAAGAACTAAGATATCTCCGTCCTGAAGCTGATCGAGTTTCTCATACAATTTCTTGATGTCGTCTGATTCAATCTGTGGTCCCTGACCATTGATCTCCGTTTCCTTCTGTGCACGAAGCTTAACATTGATACGCGATGTGCCTTTTGCCACATGGATGAAATCGGTGGAGATGTCTTTCTCCTCAAGCATCTTGATGATTGCCTCTCCGGTGAAACCTGCCATAAATCCAAGTGCGGTGTTCTTATAGCCTAAGTTGCTGAGAACCATAGATACGTTGATTCCTTTTCCGCCCGGAAAAAGGATTTCTTTGCTTGTTCGATTTACAACTCCTGTCATAAAATCATCAACAGTTACGATGTAGTCCAAAGAAGGATTAAAAGTTACGGTATAAATCATGTTATTTCACCTCCATAATATTCTTATATTTCTTTAATGCCGGCTTAAGAAGCCCAGTCGTAAGTACGGTTGCCTGATCAAAGTCTGCAAATTTTACACTCGACATCTGATCGAATTTGGATGAATCAGCCAAGATGTAACATTTCTTACAATTCTCCATCGAATGTTTCTTTATCATCGCTTCCTTGACTTCCGGTGTGGAAAATCCTTTTGTGACGCTGATTCCGTTGGTTCCCCAGAATCCCTTGGTAAAATTGTATTTATCCAATGTCTCGACCGCTTCCTCGCCAACGATTGCCTCTGTCTGTGACTTGAACTCTCCACCGAGAATGTAAACTCTGCAACCTTTCTCGGAAAGCAGCTTCGCATGTGTGATCGCATTTGTCACAAACACAGCTTCCGTTGTCTGAATGTACGGGATCATCATTTCGGTCGTTGTTCCCGCATCAATGTATACGAAATCGTGTGGCTGAATGAGTGATGCCGCATATTTGGCGATCAACTGTTTTTCATCCGCGTTCAACGACTTACGACTTTTTACATTCTCATCCGAAGTGTTGATTGACGGTTTCTTGGCGATCGCGCCTCCATGAACCTTTGTCAGTAATCCATTTTCATCCATCGTATTCAAATCTCTCCGGATCGTGGATTCCGATGCGTCAAGAGCAGTCATAAGTTCCTGCATCGTCGCGCTTCCTTCTGATTCTATTATGGACAATATTTTTGAAAATCTTTCCTCAGCCAGCATATCATTGACTCCTTTTTCGTTCAAAAACGGTCAAAACCATTCATCTATAGTTATATTATAATTTTCGAACATTTCAAAGTCAATCACAATCCGTCAAAATCATTCACAAAATGTCATTCCCGTTTTTGTGCAAATTATAAAAAAAACTACCGGAACAGTTTGTTCCGGTAGTCTTTTTATAAATTTAACGAATCTATCTTTGTAAACTTATCCTCCATGTTGTATGAATTGATTTCATAGGATTTCGCGTTCCGGGAGATGCAGTAGAAACGTGTCCCTGCATATACACCTCTCGTTTTTGTCAGCATTTCTCCTGTGGTATCTTCACCGAGATCCTGTGCCAGGACTTTCTCGAAATGATCCTTCTGCCAGCGATATACGAGATATTCTCTCGATGAGTCCTCATATTTTTCTGTATAGTTCTCAACGCTGAATCCGATCAGATTTTTTCGTGCATCTGCCAATATGGTCTTATAGTCATTGGTTGCACATGTATCTGCATCCTTTATGACAACACTATCCAGTATTTTCAGATTTACCGGATCACTGGTATCGAACATGGTCAGTTTCACGCCCAATTGCTCAGATGTATCCGGATCCGTCTCATACCCGACGCCAAGCAGCAGATTTTCTCCATACGGATGCAGATAATCAGAGTAACCGGTCATCTTCACATTTCCAAGCATTTTCGGATTCTCAGAATCTGATATATCCACTGCAAAAAGCGGATCTGTATTGTGATACGTGATAAAATAAGCAATATCGCCAATGTAACGCGCCGCGTAGATTTCTTCGCCTTTTGCAAGATCCTTAATGCTTCCTTTTTCATTCATCTCGCAATCATACAGGTGCAACTCATTCGTTGATCCGTCCTCGTGCCAGAGAGTCGTAAGAACCCGGACAACACCATCCCCTTCTGAAATAGCAAATTTATCTTTGATTTCTCCTTTAACCTTTACCGATTCACCGGTTCCAAGATACCCATTTTGGAACGTAAAACGCGTGATCTTCGTGTAATCGTCGTCTTCTTCATAAACAATCTCATAGAGGTAGAGTTCATTATCACTCATATAGATTTCCGGATAACCACCCATAATCGTCATCTGATCGATCGTCTTATCCGGCTTTGCCAAATCCACGGACGCCATGATCAATTCTGTTTCAATATCTTTCCCAATGTAAATGCAATCGGATGCCATCTTCTCGCCATTGATGGTTGGAATCACGCCTTCTTTATCATCTGCATCGATTCCCCACATGAATCTTGTTGCAAAAAGCAGGATGGTCTGACCATCTTTTCTGGAATCCTTATATCGTCCATCCATGGTGATTGTTCCAATTAACTTTGGCTTTGCCCGGTCTGTAATGTCATACGTCTGCATGATCACAGAAGATTCATCGATGTGATTGCTATAAATTTCTATGAATCCATTTTTTGTATCTGCAGAACTTTCTCCAATCTCACTTTCCTTTCGACGTTCAATGATGAGCACAACACGATTCTCCTTCGTGTCTGCATACATCTCCCGGATCGTATCCGTGTTCTCGAGCTTTGGCTCAACGGTCGAAACCAGCTGCATCTTCTCGCCGCCGATATCAATGATTGAAACCTTACTATCATCCTGCACAAAGAGATTATCCGCGTCATTTTTCACAAAATCGCTTTCGTCGATACCATCCTGCAGCGTATTTGTTTTTGAAAAATCATCATTCTGTTTCTTTGTACTTTCTTCTGTAGCGTTTGATGATGTATCATTTTTTGCAATCGGTTCTGAAATTCCACCTATATCCAATGAAGTCTCGTTCTTTGCCTTATCCTGATACTTACTCAATAATGCGTAAACTTCTTCATAATTTTTTGCCTGACGGTAATCTCCGATCTTCTTTTCATGAGTCACATTGCCAATTTGTGATTCACTTCTATCTGCATCTGCCTGCACTTCATCCATTTCAACCATCTGGGTTTCCTGCTTCGTATTCATCTGCAACTCTTCTTTTGCGTCTTTGGTGATCATTTTGTATACGCCGGTTCCGCCCAAAGCAACCACCAGCACAATTGCAGCTGCAATCTCTGCAAGATAACACTTTGATTTCTTTTTCTTCTGCACCAGACGCTTCTTCACATTTTCCGGCGAAAGGGAATCCGGTACCGGAATCTGTTTGGATTCATCCTCTAATTTTTCATCCAACATTTTCTCATATTCGCTACTTTCTAAATTGTTATTCGTTCTTTCGTCCGCTCTCTTCAAACTCCTCACCTCAATCCATCCAATTGCTTTGCCAGCTTTTGTATCGCCCGGCTCTCTTTCGAACGTACCGTATTTTCATTCATCTTAAGGTATGCCGCGATCTCTCTTGTCTTATAACCAAAGAACACATGCATTCCGATGATCAGACGATCCTCTTCCGGCAACTTCATAAACTCCTGGCGAAGCTGCATATGCTCTTCTCTCGTGCTGTCCCATTCATTGTTTTTTTCTGACTGTCCCATATGTTTCTCTTCATAGTCTGGCCACTCTCTCGCATAATCGCCTTCTTCACCACTTTGTTTCTGATCCAACGAAACCGTGCGGCGACAGTACTCACGCATTTTTCGACGACACTTATTCGCCACAATCTGATACATCCAGTTTGCAAAAGACTCCTCTCTCTTAAGCCCACGGATGCCCTCAAACGCGTCTGTCACCGCCTCACTCACTGCATCTTCTGCATCCTGCGCATTTTTCAGCATATAAAAAGCAAAACGATACAGCTTCTCATATATTTTCCCGTACAACTCGGCAAACGCGTCCACATCACCGCGCTTCGCCCTTTTCACTAATAAACGATCGTCCATACTTCCTCACATTGATATCAATTTTCTGACTGTTTTAATTTCATTATATTTGATTTCTGTCAGTCTGTCTAAAAACGTTTTCACTTTATTCGTTTCAATCATGTGCTATTTTGTTGCATCGCTTTATGATTTTCTGTGAATTTCCATATATTCTATTTTTCTTATATCAGCAACATTTTCTCTACATTATGAGCTAAATTTAATTTTAAGCACAAATTTATATTTGACATTTCCAATTTTGCATACTATCATGTGCACGGATGTCACACATCCTTTTCACTTATAATTTTATAGAATTATTTTTCATTTTTAAGAAACACCTACATGTTTATGCTTTCATGAAGACATGGAACTCTTCAAATTTTTATACTTTAGGGAGGACTACAAAATGAGTGAAACACGAGAATTGCATTGGGCAACACTCGGCTGCGGTGTGATTGCCAACGAATTAGCCAATGCCTTAGCAAAACAGGGGCGTAAACTTTATTCCGTTGCTAACCGCACACACGATAAAGCAGTCGCATTTGCAGAAAAATATGGCATCGACAAAGTTTATGACTCGATCGATGAAGTTTTTGATGATCCGAATGTGGATGTTATCTACATCTCTACGCCTCACAATACGCATATTGCCTATTTGCGTAAAGCGTTAGCCAAAGGTAAGCATGTTCTCTGTGAAAAATCAATTACATTAAATTCTTCAGAATTAGAAGAAGCCGTAAAACTAGCTGAGGAAAATCACGTAATCCTTGCTGAGGCAATGACCATCTATCATATGCCTCTTTATCGTAAACTGAGGTCAATTGTTAATTCTGGAACACTTGGACCGCTCCGTCTGATCCAGGTTAATTTCGGAAGCTACAAGGAATACGATATGAACAATCGCTTTTTTAATCGCAATCTTGCAGGAGGAGCGATGCTTGATATCGGCGTATATTCCCTCTCCCTGATCCGCATGTTCTTCAGCGAGACTGCCGATCAGGTCAGCTCCCAGGTAAAATATGCACCAACCGGAGTGGATGAACAGGCCGGAATCCTTCTTATGAATCCTGCCGGAGAGATGGCGACTGTAACTTTATCCCTTCACGCGAAGCAGCCAAAACGCGCAACAATCGCATTTGACAAGGGTTATATTGAAATTTTTGAATATCCAAGATCTATGGAGGCAACCATTACCTACACCGAGGATGACCATAAGGAAGTGATCAAAGAGGGCAATACTGCAGATGCGCTCTACTACGAAGTTTCCGATATGGAGAAAGCAATTTTTGCAGATGATTCTTCTACGATTGCTGAATTTACACGTCTTCCTTACACGATCGACGTCATGAAGATCATGACTGACATCCGAAACGAGTGGGGAATGAAATACCCGGAAGAAGAGTAAACGATAAAAGCCGATAATCAAAATCAGATTATCGGCCTTCTTTTTCTTTATGAATACAAAAAACCGATGAGAATATCTCATCGGTTTTCTCTACAACAGAGGTGACTGCCGGATTTGAACCGGCGAATCAGGGTGTTGCAGACCCACGCCTTACCACTTGGCTAAGTCACCAAAACTCCCCGAGTAGGGCTCGAACCTACAACAACTCGGTTAACAGCCGAGTGCTCTACCATTGAGCTATCGAGGATTATTATAAGGGGTATATATTTATTTCTTATACCTTCAAAACTTCATACAGATTAGACTTTGTTCTTTCTTTGATTAAGCCCTCGACCGATTAGTAACAGTCAGCTCCACATGTTGCCATGCTTCCA
>SAMEA104315423__coassemble_1609_pt1 | contig 167952 bp, 157 predicted proteins | sample SAMEA104315423__metabat2_low_PE_012 | metagenome-assembled genome bin SAMEA104315423 (sample SAMEA104315423) | gut metagenome | biome: Monkey gut; feature: monkey-associated habitat; material: faeces | place: China | collected 2013 | reverse complement strand
CAAGGTTTTAAAGGATTTAGAACAATAAAAAACAGGTAGTTTTTGACACTACCGATTATCAAATGGAGGCAATGGTATGAAATTTAATTTTGATTGGAATTATGTGGCAGCAGGAGCTCCATATATAACAATTAGTGAGTTGGCTTTGGGATTTAATGCCCCGGCGGTTACATTATTAGGGAATCCAGAATTTGTAGCTGTAGGTTTTGATGATCAAACTATGACTATTGGTGTGAAAAAGTATGATGGAAACAAGAATGTTAAATCATATAGATTCTATAGCAGAATGAAGAATGGATGGGTTAGAATTGGTTGTAAAGATTTTATTAAGTATTTATCTAGTGCAACTGGTTTACAATTTAGTCCGGCAATTCGATATGTCGCAAAATATGACAAGGACGAAGACATTTTATATATTTCTGTATTGGAGGCACGCCAAAATAATAATGAGGAGGTGGATGAAGATTTGTGTTAAAAAGGATGAAAACAAAAAGTACATAGATAATGATTAATCATTATCTATGTACGTCTGCCAATGTGTTATACACATCTCGTCAACAAAGATAGTATAACATATCCATGGCAGATTTCAAGAAATGTTTAGAAAAATTTAATTAGGTGAACTGAAAATCTGAGTGAAAGGAATGTTATTATTATGAAAAAAAAACATATTTCAGAATATTGGAACAAGGCGAATCTTGGACATTATAGATATAATTTTGTTGATGTGGTCGTAAATGATGACAACTTATTATTTATAGATCCGATTTTGTTAGAATTGGCAAATGATGAGTGGTGTCGTCACGCAAGCAAAATAGTACAATCATTTTTTGACACATTTTATGAGGCGTATCGCACTCGAAATTCTCAATGTAAAAAAGTATTATTATCTCATGCAAGTGAGCAGAACGGAACACGGCTAGGCTATGGACATGGGGATAATGGAAAAGGGAATACACTAACTGGATTGTTAGATATTTTTAGTCCATTAGAAGTGTTACTAGAAGATATTCCTAATATGAAGAAAGCTGAAGATTTGACATTAATGCTTCCCAAGTTTGCCGAGGATGGGTTATCGGACTTGTTGACTAATGTATTGCACGATCAATTAAATGAATTTACTTTGTGTCAGTTAGCAAGGTATGGGATTAAAAGTAACTCTACGAAATCCTTCTGGACATGGGAACCAACAACCGTTTCTTGGAAAATGGTTCAAAGACCTTCGTATTGTATTGAAGGGAAAGAATTTCTTGCAGTACCTAAACAAATTGTTCGTAAAAAATATTTATATAGCACAGGGCAATATTTCAATAGAATAATTTTGGAACGCATGCGTACAGAAGGACAATTTATGGATGCAGGGAAACCTCTTTCAAAAAAGGATATTATAAAGTCAAAGAGTTATTCTGGTGAACATTGGAAGTATGACGAAGTTGTTTCATATACCAAGAAAAACAACGATGCGCTTGATGAGTATCATCAGAAATCGCCATTATTTTATTGGGAAAATGGAGGAGCTATGACGGATCAAGAACTTGACATATTGTTATATGGAAAAGTTTTTGCAATAAGCGCTTAAACAAAATAGTTGTATAAAGGTAAGAGGAATGGTGCTTTATGCCATTCCTCTTCTTAAAACAAGGAGGAGAAATTATGCGATTTTGTGATTTTTTTCTTGAATATAAGTTAAAAGTATTAAGCATTAGTCCATATATAAAATGGAAAGATATGGAAAAATATAAGATATTTGGCTTGGGAATCTATTTACTACTTACGGTGGGTGGATTGATTTCCTTTCTGTTTAATTTAAATCTCGCTATTATTCTTTTTTTACTAGCGACTGTGAGTATCCTTATAACGGTATTGCTTGCAGAAAGAAAGGAGGAAAAGCAGAGAATGTTGGAAAAACATTTCAAACCGTATTCGCGGGAAAGGATGAGAGCCCTTTTTAAGCTACTTAAAGAATATGGGATAGATTATAGAGATGAAAAGAAAATGAATATGCTTATAGAACAAGCAGATTTGGCAAGCGGAAAAAATTGTTTGTTTAAAGGCATAAAACCATCGGTAAAATATGCTTGTACTTCTTTTTTGGTTCCTATTTTAATAGTTGCTTTAGATCATTCGATGGACGGAATGAAAATAGATCAGTTATGGAATCAGATTATACAATGGGGATTTGTAATAGTAATTTTTGTGATATTGGCAATTTCATTAGGCTCGCTTATTACTTTTTTCTTGGGTGGTGATAGTCGCAAATATGAAGATCTTAAGTATGATTTGCAACAGGCAATGATTTTTGGAAATAAAGCAAAATCTAAACATTAATTTTAATTGAGTACTATATAAACAAGAATAAAAAGATTTTTATTAGCAAAGGATTATGTAGAGATGCATAATCCTTTTTTGTAATGGAAATCATTGAACGGATTATAGGACACTGACTGCGATAATATGACCTCAACATAAAGAAGCGTAAAAACAAACAGATGGAAAGGTGGACGCAATTATGGAAGAAATGTATTTTACAATCGCAGGCTGCAGTCATTACTACGGAACACAGTTCATGGAAAAAGGCATGAAAGTTAAGCTTGAAAAGGAACCCGATAATCCATACGACAAAGAAGCGATTATGGTCAAAATCAAAGGACTCGGCAAGTGTGGGTATGTAGCCAACAGCCCATACACTGTACAGGGCGAATCGATGAGCGCCGGAAGACTCTATGACAAGATCGGCGATAAAGCCAAGGGAAGAATCGTGTTCGTCATCGGCGGAACAGCAGTGTGCCGGATTACGGATGATGGAATGGAGAAACAAGTCATAGAAGAAGCAATGGAATAAAAGCAAGAGTCTATTGACCTTTGGAGCTGTCTTTAGCGTAGTAAGCGGCTTCATCCGGGCGGCATTACTTTATACCTTATGTGAAATTGATGTAAAAGATGTTCCGGTCGTGATCATGATCCTTTTGTGGGTGGTATTCTCGGCACTTATGGCAGAATTCTCGGAGAAAATCGGATTATAGAGAAAAAGCGACAATATAGGGACGGAATCGTCGGAAAATGGCGGAAAAACATTGCTATTGATAGATGAAAAGAATACACTATAAGTGTCGAGAAAATAGCGCATACCTATGAAAAACTATATTGAAAAGATGGATAGAAAATACAAGAATCGTAAATAGGTATAGAAATTTACGATAACTGGAGGAAAAAAGATGCATCAACAAGACATTATTGAAATTAACAAAGGCTTGCAGAAAGCCTATATAGATAATGCGGTTAATTCCAATCTTGCTTATAGTCCGCAATTTATCACAAATGATCATAAACGCGGAGTAAAGATTCTTACGCATATTGAGAATCAGTTGATGCATTGTGACGAATTTTCTATCAGTGTGGCATTCATAAATCGAAGTGGTTTTGTGGAACTGTCAGAAACATTAAAAGAATTGGAACGAAGAGGGGTTCGTGGTCGAATTTTGACGACGGACTATTTGTGTTTTAGTGAACCTTATGCATTGGACAAGCTGGCAACTTTAAGTAATATTGAACTTAAAATGTACCATGTTAATGATGCGGGTGTTGGTTTTCATACGAAAGGATATTTGTTTCGCGAAAATGGAATTTATCGAATTATCATCGGAAGTTCGAATATGACACAGACGGCGTTATCAACTAATATGGAATGGAATACGCAGTTAGTAAGTACAGAACAAGGCGAGATGGCACAGTCGATTGTTAGTGAGTTTGAGAGGCTTTGGACGGATAATGCATCAAAATCATACGATGAATTTATAGAGGCATATCGAGAAAAATATAACCGCAAAAAACAGATTGATCGTTTGATTCGTGAGCAGCATAAGATTGCACTTCAAGATGAGATAGTTGATTATGATACTTACCGATTAACTCCGAATAAAATGCAGAGAGAATTTATAGGTAATATTCATGATTTGCGAGAGCGGGGAGCAAAGAGGGCTCTGTTAATCAGTGCGACTGGAACCGGAAAAACATATGCTTCCGCATTTGCTTTAAAAAATGAGAGTCCAAAGAAAGCATTATTTATTGTTCACCGTGAGTTGATTGCAAAGCAGGCAATCAAGAGTTATCGGAAAGTGTTTGGCAATACAAAGAAACTTGCATTATTATCTGGAACCTCTAAGGAATATGATGCAGATATTTTATTTGCGACAATGTCAATGATGGCTAAGCAGGAGACTTTGGATCGCTATAAACCCGAAGAATTTGATTGGATTTGTATTGACGAGGTACATCGAGCAGGATCGGACAGTTATCAAAAAATCATGAGTTATTTTCACCCAGATTTTTGGTTGGGAATGACTGCAAGCCCAGAACGAACGGACGGATTTGATATCTTCAATTTGTTTGATCACAATATTGCATATGAGATTCGGCTGCAGCAGGCATTAAAGGAAGATATGCTTTGTCCATTCCATTATTTTGGAATTACCGACATTGAAATCAATGGCGAAATTATGAATGATAAAACTGGTATGCGCAATTTTTCATACCTGGTTTCGGACAAGCGTGTACAATATGTTTTGGAGCAGGCGAATTATTTTGGATATAGCGGCGAACGTGTGAAAGGTCTTGTTTTCTGTAGTAGTAAGAAAGAGGCACAGGAACTTTCTGCTAAATTTAATGCAAGAGGATATTATACGGCTGCTTTAGCAGGAGATGATTCCGGAAAGCAGCGAGAGGCTTGCATTGAACTTCTGACAAAAGAAGTGCCAGAGGAAGAAATTCAGAATCATGAAAATGCGATAAAAAATGCTGTTACATGTGATCTGGATGAAATGCCTTATTTAGATTATATTTTTACGATTGATATTTTCAATGAGGGCGTTGATATACCTGAGATTAATCAGGTATTGATGCTGCGTCCGACCGAATCTCCGATTGTATTTGTGCAGCAGTTGGGGCGCGGACTCAGAAAAGCCGAGGACAAAGACTATGTTGTAATTATCGATTTTATTGGCAATTATACGAACAACTACATGATTCCAATTGCTTTATCAGGAGATCGAAGTTACAACAAGGACTCGATTCGAAGATATGTTTCGGAGGGTACAAGAATTATTCCGGGAGCATCGACAATTCATTTTGATGAGATATCTCGAACACGAATTTTTCAATCGATTGATAGTGCCAGAACAAATGATGTTAAGTTGTTAAAGGAATCTTATGAACAATTAAAATATCGTTTGGGACGAATACCGACAGTTTTAGATTTTAAGAAATATGGTGCAATTGATGTAAGCAAATATTTCGAAAAATTTGGTTCGTATTATGCTTTTTTGGTTAAATACTATGGCGATGAATATGAAACCCGATTAAGTTCAAGTGAAGCGAATATTATAGAATTTATTTCAAAGAAAGTTACAAACATGAAGCGACCGCATGAGCTTATGTTACTTCGACAGTTGGTGCGAATGGATAATAGGGTGGGTGTTTATCTGGAAAAACTTTGGGGTAATTTTAGTCAGCAATCCAATTTATCAAAAGGCGTAGAGGAATCGGTTGTAAGAAATCTTACGAATGAGTTCCCAAAAGAGGAAGAACGTAAGAAATATATGGATTGTGTTCTGATCAAATCAACAGCGAATGGATATCAGCTAGATGATAAATTCCAGAGTCTGTTAATGGGAAATCCAGTGTTTGCAAAGATGGTAAACGATTTGATTGAATACGGTATCGAGAATTATAAGGATAATTATTCCGATACGTATAAGGATAGCAATTTTCAATTGTACCAGAAGTATACATATGAGGATGTGTGCCGGTTATTGAACTGGAAGAAAAATATGAATGCGCAAAATATTGGCGGATATTTTTATGACGCTGAAACTAAGACACTTCCGGTGTTTATTAATTATGATAAAACGGAAGATGCGATAGCATACGAGGATCGATTTGTTACGCAGGCGCATTTGATTGCATTATCGAAACATCCGAGAAAAATTAGTTCAAGTGATGCAGACCATTTCTTTAAGAGAACAGAAGCAGATAAGGATAATCGGATTTTGCTCTTTGTCAGAAAGAATAAAGATGATAAGGAAGCGAAAGAGTTTTATTTTTTAGGAGAAATATTTGCACAGGGAGAACCGATTCCAATCAAGATGGAAAAGACCGGAGATGATGCATTTGAAATTAATTACAAATTAGATGTACCGGTGCGTGAGGACATCTATGAATACATAATAAGTGAGGCATAAAATGAAAACTGTACGCGTAGTAGCTGCTGTTATAAAAGCAGAGAATGAAAAGGGACAACCTATCATCTTCGCAACACAGCGAGGATATGGGGATTTAAAAGGCGGTTGGGAATTTCCTGGGGGAAAAATCGAGGAAGGTGAAACACCACAGGAAGCACTTAAACGTGAAATTATGGAAGAACTCGACACGGAGATTTCAGTTGGTGATTTAATTGATACGATCGAATATGATTATCCAACATTTCATTTGTCGATGGATTGTTTCTGGTGTGAGATAGTTAAGGGGGATCTGGTGCTTAAGGAACATGAAGCGGCAAAGTGGTTGAGTAAGGATGAGTTGGATAGTGTGGAGTGGTTGCCAGCGGATATGTCGTTAATTAGTTGTATAAAGAGTATATTTGCAATTAGTTTTTCTGAAAACGTAGATCAGTTAGGTAAATAGCGTGGTATTCGGTAGTTTTGTAGTTTGATTATATATAATATATTTGAGGCAATTTGTAAAGTTTGAAATGCAATAGGGTATTAGTTAATTATAAATATAGGGAAAGCGGTGTGGATATAAATGATAAGTAAACAGTCTTTTGATGATTTTACAGTATATGTGGAAAATGAAGGGCACGTGTTCATAGATATAGATATTTTAGACGAAAATCAATTGTATGCTTCAATGTTTAATTACTTTTTTTCCGAAGAAAAATTATTACGATATTGTGAAAATAAAAAGAATATAAAATTTGAACCTTCTACTAAAGCATATACAATTCTTTATAGACAGTTGAAAAATTATTTGGATAGTGAAAATGAAAGAATGTCATTGCCTGTGTTTGAAAAGGAAATCGAAGATATATTATGCATAGAGGGTATTGTATCCTATGAAGAGGGAGAAAGAATTGCAAAGAAGGATAAAATCGGGAAGATTGGAGAATATTTTTTTGCTTGTTTGTTAATGGATTTCTTTAAGTTTGATTGTATTATTCCTAAAATTCATTTGCAAACAGATTATAATATGAGTGTTTATGGGATAGATTCTCTTTTTTATTCGGGAAAAGATGAAATGTTGTTATTTGGCGAGTCGAAATTTTCAGTGACGTTAGACAATGGGATTAATCTTATTAAGAGGTCTCTTAAGGATTATGAAAAACAAATTTCAGATGAATATGAATTGGTGTTATGCAATCGGTTTTATGGGGATAAATTAAATTTGTTTCATAAACAGTATGGAGAATTTACAGAGTATTGTATAGATGTAAAACAATTTATTGATGAAGCCAATATTAAAAGAATTGGTATTCCGATTTTTATTGCGCATGGGACAGATACTGATCCACAGAGAATTTTAAATAAGTTGAATAAAATTCCACAGAAGAAAATGTTTAATTTAGATACCCAGTACTATTGTATTGCATTGCCGGTGCTGGACAAGTATAAGGCAATTGCGGTATTCACTAGTAAAATTCTGGAGAAGGAGATGTTATACTATAATGCAAGAAATATGTAATCTTCAAGACTGTCGTAAAAAATATATACGAGCATTAGCGAAAGCGAAAAATGCATCGTCGCAGGCAAAGATAATGGCGGATGATTTATTTGCATTAGATTTGACTGTTTATTCTTCCGATTATTCTTTTGATTCATTAGTATATAATTCATTAGCGGTATCTGAATTGGACGCATCAATTTCCTTGCATCCTGAACAACTAAATATTGTAAACAAAATAAAAAACGAAGATGCATTAATTATTAGTGCACCAACAAGCTTTGGAAAAACATATTGCGTCTTTGAATATATTGTTAGATATAGCCCTCAAAATGTTGTACTTATTGTACCGACACTGGCTTTAGTTGATGAATATTATAAAAAAATAATAAAGCGTTATAAAGAAAAATTCAAAGGATATAAAATTCATACCAATATTAATGAAGATAAGGAATATGACTTTAATCAAAAGAATATTTTTGTATTAACACATGATAGAGTTGTACAAGAGTCTGTGCTTGCTAAAATTTTGAAAATTGATTTTTTAGTAGTTGATGAGGTATATAAACTAGAAACCGATAGATCTGATGATCGAGTTTTAATTTTAAATATGGCATATTATTATTTGGCACAAAAAGCAAGGAAGTATGTTCTTTTAGCACCGTTTATTAAAGAAATTGTTGAGCATGAAAAACTGGAAAAATATCCATCCTTTTACAGATCGGAATATTCACCAGTGGTTAATGAGATTGTTACAAAGAGTGTTATACGAAATGAGGATCGTTTTGAACAATGTAGGGAGTTAGTAGAAGCAACTGAAGGAGAAAAAACATTAATATATTTTGCTACCGTAATTGGAAAGTATGGGATGTATAAATACATAGATGATATTATAATGAAGGAACCGGAGTTGGAAGAGATACCGACAGAAATGGAATATTTCATTGAATGGGCTAAAGAGGAAATTCATGAAGAGTGGTGTGTTATTAAAGCACTTAAACATGGTTATTTGTTACATAATGGTCAAATTCCTGTAGGTACTAGAATATTTCAGTTAGATCAATATGGAAATGAAGATGGATTCACGAAAATGCTATGTACCTCTACATTGTTGGAGGGAGTGAATACAACCGCTGAAAATATTATTATAGTACAACCGGCAAGAAAAAATGCTAAAGATGGAGAGAATTTTAGTGCATTTGATTTTTACAATTTAGTAGGGAGGACAGGAAGGTTAAATCAGCATTTGATTGGAAAAGCATATTATATAAAAGGACCCCAAGATCGAATTTTTGAGTTTGATGATGCGGTTAAAAGCATTAAATTTGAAATTTTAGATCATACAAATGATATGGATATACAAATGGGAAATATTGAAAATAATACGGAAGTTAATTCATTTTTACGTTTGTTAGGAATCACTTTAGATGATTATATGCAAAATATTGGAGCTAAGTTAAGATTTGCTACAGTAAAGTATTTGTATGAAAATTTTGAAAAAAATAAAAATGATTTAATGGAAACTTTAATTGAAATGTCTCAAAATCCTCAGAAAGGAAGATACTCCCTTGTTTTTATTTTAGAGAAGATATGCGAAGGAAAAGAAAAGGGAAATTCATTAGATGCTTCGATTATAAATATGTTGATTAATAAACGAAGACCTAAAATAAAAAAAGTGGTTGATGAATTGAAAGAAATATATAAAAACGTGGATATCAATATGTTAATTTCAAAAATAATTAGAATGAAGAATGGTTATATTGAACATACTTTTTTTAATAGAGTGAATATTATACGTTATTTTTGTGAATTAGAGAATTGGGAAGGAAACATTCTACAAGTAATTGATAATAAAATTTTAAGTCCAATAGAATTTTTATATTTTATTAATTTAAAAAACAAGAAAATGTTACTGGATTTGGGAGTTTATGAACGAGATATAGATAAAATAATAAAAGTAATAGGAGATGATTTCGATGATGCAGTTGATTTGAAAAATCGATTATTATCATCATACTCACAGCTAAAGGGAATATCATATATATCAAGATATGTAATCAGAGGCCTTGAATAAAGATAAATAGAATATTGGAGATCTGTCATGACCAATAATACTTTAAACTATTACAACACTAACGCCGAAGAGTTCGTTTCAGCCACCCTTTCCGTCGACTTCTCGCAAACGCAGGACAAGTTTCTTCATCTCCTTCCACCAACCGCATCTATCCTTGATTTTGGATGCGGTTCGGGGCGAGATGCGAAGTATTTCCTGGATGCGGGAATGCAAGTTGATGCGACGGATGGATCGGAAGAGTTGTGCAGGTTAGCAAGTGAATATACGGGAATTCCGGTGCGGCAGATGCTGTTTGAGGAATTGGATGCGAAGGCGCAGTACGATGGTATCTGGGCCTGTTCGTCGATTCTTCATCTTCCGAAGGAGGCGTTAAAGGATGTCTTAAAGAAGATGATTGCAGCGTTAAAGGAGAATGGAATTATTTATACTTCGTTCAAGTACGGAACATTTGAGGGGGAGCGGAACGGACGATTTTTTACGGATTTTACGGAAGAAACATTCCAAGAATTTGTAGCGGATGTGGATGGAATTCGGATTGAGGAAATGTGGATTACCGGAGATGTCAGACCGGGCAGAGGAGATGAAAGATGGCTGAATTTAATTCTGCGGAAAATTTGAATATGAATTTGGCGGAGAACTTTTCGACGGATGTGATGACGGGAGGATTGGATGAGAGAATGTTTTTGTATTTCCGTTTGTCCGGCAGCATGAAGAAAGCGGATGGAGTCGATATCATTGTGTCGTTTCTGATGGAGTCCGGTGTGAAGATGATCTTGAAGGATTTGGATCAGGCGTTGCAGAGGGGCGCGAAGATTCGGATTCTTACGGGAAATTATCTCGGCATTACGCAGCCGTCTGCTTTGTATTTGATCAAAAGGAAGCTCGGAGATCAGGTCGATTTACGTTTTTATAATGATCCGAAGCGGTCGTTCCATCCCAAGGCATACATGTTTCATTATGATCATTATAGTGAGATGTATATCGGGTCTTCCAATGTGTCGCGGAGTGCGTTGACTTCTGGCATTGAGTGGAATTATCGGTTTAACAGTCAGAAGGATCCGCAGAGTTATCGCAAATTCTATGAGACGTTTGAGGATTTGTTTGAGCATCATTCGATTGTGATCGATGAGGAGGAACTGAAACGCTATTCGAAGAATTGGCATCGCCCGGCGGTGGCGAAGGATCTGGATAAGTATGACCAGAATGATGAGTCGGATACGAATGTGCGGATGCTTTATGAGCCGCGCGGCGCACAGATTGAGGTGTTGTGTGCGCTGGATGCGACGCGTGCGGAAGGGGCAAAACGCGCTTTGGTGCAGGCGGCGACAGGCGTAGGAAAGACCTGCATTGCGGCTTTTGATTCAAAATCATATGCAAGGGTTTTGTTTGTTGCGCATCGCGAGGAAATCCTAAATCAGGCGGCGACGACGTTTCATAATATCAGGAATTCCGATGACTATGGCTTTTTCCGAGGGGCGGATAAATGTACGGACAAGTCGGTAATTTTTGCGTCGGTCATGACGCTTGGAAAGTCGGAATATTTGAATGAGAATTATTTTGCGCGGGATTATTTTGACTACATTGTGATCGATGAGTTCCATCATGCGGTCAACAATCCGTATCGTAAGATCGTGGATTATTTTCAGCCGAAGTTTCTGCTCGGTCTGACGGCGACGCCGGAACGAATGGACGGCAGGAATATCTACGAGATCTGCGATTATAATGTCCCTTATGAGTTGCCGCTTGCGGATGCGATCAATAAGGGAATGCTGGTGCCGTTTCACTATTATGGCATCTACGATGATACGGATTATTCCAAGCTGCATGTGGTAAAAGGCAGATATGATTCGGCAGAGCTGAATGAGACTTATATCGGAAATGTGCATCGACACGATTTGATCTATAAATATTACTGCAAATATGGCTCAAAGCGTGCGTTGGGCTTCTGCTGTACGAGGGAACATGCGGAGGAGATGGCGAAGGAATTCTGCAAGCGTGGCATCTCGTCGGTGGCAGTGTACAGTGATGCGCATGGGGAATTCTCGGAAGAACGGGATGTTGCAATTGAAAAGTTAAAAAGCGGAGAGATCCGTGTGATTTTCTCGGTGGACATGTTCAACGAGGGTGTTGATGTGCCGTCCGTGGATATGGTAATGTTTCTGCGACCGACGGAATCTCCGACCGTATTTTTGCAGCAGCTTGGACGCGGTTTGCGAAAAAGTAATGGAAAAGAGTATTTAAATGTATTGGATTTTATCGGTAATTATCTGAAGGCAGGCAGAGTTCGTTATCTGCTCACGGGCAAGGCTTTATCCGGTGACGGAGCATATGATCCGGCGGATCGTTCCGGCTATCCGGATGACTGCATGATTGATTTTGATATGCGCCTGATTGATCTGTTTGCGGAAATGGATAAGAAGCATCTGCGTGTCCGAGATCAAATTCGGAATGAATTTTTCCGTGTGAAGGAACTGCTTGGAAAGCGCCCGTCCAGAATGGATTTGTTCACTTATATGGATGATGATGTGTATCAGATGGCGATAAAGCATGCGGCGGATAATCCATTTAAGAGATATTTGGACTTCTTGAAGGAACTGGATGAATTAATGCCGGAAGAGGATGCTTTGTATGGCGGAATCGGACGGGAATTTATCGGCTTGATTGAGAATACAAACATGTCAAAGGTATATAAAATGCCTGTGCTGATGGCTTTCTACAATCATGGAGATATTCGGATGGAAGTGTCGGAAGCGGAACTTCTGGTAAGTTGGAAGGAGTTTTTCAACACAAGCACGAATTGGAAGGATTTGGATAAAGCGATTACATATCAGGATTATCTTGCTGTTTCAGACAAGGAGCATGTGAAGAAAATTATGCAGATGCCGGTGCATTTCCTGTTGAAATCGGGAAATGGATTCTTTGTGGAGAAGGACGGTGCGGCACTTGCGTTAAATGAGAATCTGTGTGAGGTAGTCGGTGATCCGATGTTTGCGGAGCATATGCGGGATGCAATCGAGTATCGTGCGATGGACTATTATCAGAGGAGATATCGGGAGAAAGATGAGGCTTAGAGTTTTTGAAATATGATGAGGAGGGAGATATGAGCAAATCGACAGAGTTTGTAAAGAATGCAATTGATGAGTTGCAATATTATGTATACATATATTCAGATCCGGAAACAAAAATTCCTTTTTACATTGGGAAGGGAAAAGGTAATCGATGTTTTAATCATTTGTTTCAGACAGGAGAAAGTGAAAAAATAAAAAAATTGCAAGAGATAAAAGCGGAAGGCAAGGAACCTGTAATTGAAATATTAGTGTATGGTGTCGATGAGGAGACTGCTTTTAAAGTTGAGGCTGCTGCGATTGATTTAATTGGAATTGATAATCTTACGAATATTAATAGAGGTCATCATTCTGGAAAATATGGACGAATTGATGTGGATGAATTAAATGCACGTTTTTCAAAGAGAATATTACATAGAGAAGATATTGATGAAAATGTGTTGCTAATAAGAATTAATCAACTATATCATTACGGAATGTCTGATATTGAACTTTATGATGCTACTCGTTCGTCTTGGGTAATTAATCAAGAACGAGCTGAAAAATTACAATATGTGTTTGCTGTATATGAGGGTATGGTAATGGAAGTTTATAAGATCACAGCGTGGCTTCCAGCCTATTCTACTATGAATACCAGAAACTTTAGTGAGGAGATTCTGAAAAAGGACATGGAGGAGAAAAGAAAAGAGTTTGTTGGAGTTGTTGCAGCTCCGGAAATAAGAGAAAAATATATTGGAACTATAGTTTCGGAGTTATTTGCTAAAGGAAATGCAAATCCGATTATGTATGTGATGACTTAGAAACTGTTAATTGTAAATATTTGAGAAGGAAAGTTGGTGTATGTTTGCAAATGATTCCGATTTGATGGAATATACACTAGATTATGGAAAAAATGAAACCCAGAACACCAAAATCAATGGAACTATATAACAAGCTCCTCAATCGAGGCTATCCACAGGAATTCTGTGAGCAGATTTCGCTAAATCTGAATACGGATTGGACGGCGCAGCGGATGATGGGATATTTATCACATTATAAGAAGCTTCCGATGGCGGAGATTGTGGATGAGATGCTGGCGATTCTCAGTGACCGGAACCGGATTATGCAGAAGCATCAGCTGGAAGATACGAATGCGAAGTGGAATGATTTTTTGAATCGGGGCTTTGGAGAGGATGAGAATTAATGTAGAAAGGGGTAAAAGATGACCGAAGATAAATTTTTCCTAACATATAATCAACAGATGAAAAAGCTGCGAAATGATAAACATATTGATTGCACGGGATCGGATCATAAAAAGATATTAGTTCGCGCGGGATATTTTAACATAGTAAATGGGTATAAGGAACCATTTGTCAGTGATCGGGATGTTGATGGCAATCACATTTACATTTCAGGAACGTCAATTAGTCAGCTTCAAGCGGTAAAGCAATTTGATGATCAGTTAAGGTCATTTTTGTTAAAGTATATCACGCAAATAGAAGAAGAAACAAGAACGTTATCTGGATATAAGTTTGACGAATGTAATGAAAATGGTAAGATACCTTGGTATGATACTAACGCATATTCGCCAAATAAATCGTTACAAGAGAAAATGTCAGTAATTTCAAAAGCATATAATGAACTCAGTCGTAGTGAACTTGATTATGTTAGATTCTACATGGATAATCATAAACAAATCCCTACATGGATAATGATAAAAGTGGTTAACTTTTCTACTTTTATCAATATAATACAATGCAGTAAAAGGGAAGTTGCTCATGCACTATGCCATTTATATGGTTTGGAGGATGAAGAAGGGCGAGCCAATGTTAAGCTGCTTATTGGAAGTCTTCATTGGATGAGGAAAGTGAGAAATTCATGCGCGCATAATGAACGTGTTTATTGCATAAAGAGAACGAAAGGCATCAAAGGAAATTCTGGACGCATTTTGGAGAAATATTTTAATGCGTTAGGTACTGGATATTCTAGAAATTTAGACCAGAGATTGATCGATTTAATTGTATATTTCAAATATTATCTTCCCAAAAGTGAGTATAAACAATTTGTATCAGAATTAAAAAATATGCTAAAGGGTCTTGAAATTAAGATACATCCTCATGCGTTTGAGTATGTTCGAGCACAAATTGGTGTTCGAGATCTTGCTGATTTGGACACACTTCTTAATCTTCCCAAAGATGATATTGAATATAATAAATTCGATAAATAATCAAGCTACACAGAGAATATATTTTGGGGTGTAGACCGAAAAATTCTTTTTAATCAAAAAAAGCATAATAAATAGCACTTAAAAGGTCTAAAAAAAAGTGTTCTAAAGGTTGTAATAATTTGTGAGGTATAGTAATATACTGATACGGAGAGAACCGTATTGATTACGGTTGAAAGGCACTCATGCAGTAATTGTGTGGGTGTCTTTTACTATACAAAAAAGAGGATTGCATGCTAAGTTGCGTATAAGATATAATATATTTTAACATATTGCATTAAAATGTAATGGAGAAACCCGTGGCGTGTAATAGAAATACGATCCGCTATACGAATGAAGTATAGCGGATATTTTGCATGTGGCTGAGTAAGTGAAGATAAGGAGGAAAAAGGATGCTTTTTATTTGTTATCCGAAGTGTTCTACTTGCCAGAAGGCGAGAAAATGGTTGGAGGAACATGGAGTGGAATACACGGAGCGTCATATCGTGGAAGAAAATCCAACATATGACGAATTGACGAAATGGTATGAGATGAGCGGGCTTGCGTTAAAGAAGTTTTTTAACACAAGTGGAATGTTATACAAGGAGATGCAGTTAAAGGACAAGCTTCCGGCGATGAGTGAGGATGAGCAGTTGCAGCTTCTTGCGACAAACGGCATGCTTGTGAAGCGCCCCCTTTTGGTAACGGGCGATACTGTATTGGTTGGATTTAAGGAAGCAGAGTGGGCGAAAATAGCAGGGTAAGAACATGTTTTTTATGATGGGAATTACAGACGGACGAAAAGATTTCGATTTCGTGCAGACGGTGATCTGTGACGTATGCGGGAAGTACGGCAGGTATCAGGTGTTTATGACTTATACAGTGCTGTCGCTTTTTCTGATTCCGTGCTTTAAATGGAACAAGCATTATTATGTGCAGACGAGCTGTTGTGGTACGTTGTATGAATTGGATCCGGAGATTGGCAAGGCAATCGCGCGCGGTGAGCAGATTGAGATATCGCCGCAACATCTGCGACTGGTGAACCGGGGCGGTTATAGCAGGGACGTGAAGCGTTGCAGCAATTGTGGATATGAGACGGCGGAAGATTTTGAATTTTGCCCGAAGTGTGGGATGCGTTTTTGATGGATATCCGCTATACTGGGTGTAAGGTATAGCGGATGTTTTGCATGCGATTGCGTAAGGAGGAGAGACTATGCTTTTTATTTGTTACCCGAAATGTTCTACCTGCCAGAAGGCAGGGAAGTGGCTGGATGAACACGGATTGGACGGCGCAGCGGATGATGGGTTATCTGTCGCACTACAAGAAGCTGCCGATGGCGGAGATTGTGGATGAGATGTTAGCGATTCTCAGTGACCGTAACCGGATCATGAAGAAGCATGAGCTGGAGGATACGAACGCGAAGTGGAACGAGTTTTTGAATCGCGGATTTGGAGAAAACTGATTCGCTTGACAGACCGTGGATGAATATCTACACTAACAATTAATAGTATAAGCTGAGGGGATAAAATCGAAGGATTGAAGGAGGCTATATTATGAACATCTACGACGAATTAGAAAATTTAAAAGCGGAGGCACGCTCTAACCCGGAACTTGCGCAGGCATTACTTGCAACGCGTGAGATGAAGAATCCGGTGTCGGCTTTTTGCAGGATTGCGCAGGAGCATGGATGTACGTTTTCGGCGTTTGACCTGGTTACTGCGGGAGAGGATTCTTACGCAGCGATGCGGCGCTCGACGAATGGTGGAGGCGAGAATTCGCCGCTTCTGCAAGGAGAAGATGATCTGTACGAAATGTTTTTAGTCGAATTGATGTAAAACAAAGTATTTGTACTGCATAATGGATATAATGTAGGTAACAGTTGGGAAAGTGACAAGTACATAAGGAGGGTTTTTACATGATTGAGAATTACAAGGCATTATTGAAACCGGAGGAAGAGGAGCTGCACGAGCGTTTGGAACAGGCGCACGCGCGGCTTTTTGCGCAACAGATGCAGATGAAGGAGAAGAATCTCCCGGTGCTGATCTTGTTTGAGGGCTGGGGAGCCGCAGGTAAAGGCACACTTTTAGGTCGTGTGATCAGGGAGCTTGATCCCCGCTTTTTTACGGCAGTATCGATGCATGCGCCGACCGCGGAGGAGAAGCGTAAGCCATTTCTGACGCGTTTTATGGAGCAGATTCCGGAGGCGGGCCGGTTCCTGTTTATGGATTCCGGCTGGATGTCGGAGATCTGTCACGATGTGCTGATGGATCATATGGATGCGAAGCTGTACAAGGAGCGGATCGGAAGTGTGCGGCGTTTCGAGAGAGGTCTGACCGATAACGGTTATCTGGTGCTGAAATTCTTCTTTCATATCAGTAAGAAGGAGCAGCGGAAACGTCTGGACAACCTTTTAGATTCGAAGAATACAGCCTGGCAGGTGGATGATTTTGACCTCTGGGAGAACAAGCATTATGACAAGTGCTACGAGGTTTATGACACATTTCTTGAGGACACGACAACTTCAAGTTCGCCTTGGTATGTGATCGATGCGAAGGCAAAGAAATGGGCGGAGCTGCAGATTATGGAGACGATCGTGGCGGGAATTGATATGGCACTCAAGAATCATGCGCTCACGGTGCCGCTGATCCAGAATACATTTCCGCTCAAGAAAATGCCGAAGTTGTCGGAAGTGGATTTAAGTGTTTCGGTTGAGCCGGAGGAGTACAAGAAGGAGTTGAAAGCTTTGCAGGCGCGGCTTCACGATCTGCATAATCAGGCGTATCGGCGTCACATTCCGATTATTGTTGCCTACGAGGGCTGGGATGCAGCAGGTAAAGGTGGCAATATTAAGCGGCTGACGGCGGCACTTGATCCGCGCGGATACGAGGTAATCCCGATCGCGAGTCCGAAGCCTTATGAGAAAAGCCGTCATCATCTGTGGCGTTTCTGGGTGCGACTGCCGAAGACCGGGCATTTTGCAATCTTTGATCGCACGTGGTACGGCCGCGTGATGGTGGAGCGGCTGGAAGGTTTCTGCAGTGAGAACGATTGGCAGCGCGCATACAATGAGATCAATGAGTTTGAGAAGGAATTGACGGATTGGGGCGCTATCGTGATCAAGTTCTGGGTGCATATTGATAAGGATACGCAGCTGGCGCGTTTTACGGAGCGGCAGAACACGCCGGAGAAGCAGTGGAAGATTACGGACGAGGATTGGCGCAACCGCGAGAAGTGGGATGCGTATGAGGTGGCTGTGGACGAGATGATCGCGAAGACGAGCACGACGTATGCGCCTTGGCACATTCTGGAGTCCAATGATAAGCATTATGCGAGATTGAAAGCTTTGCGCATCGTGGTTGAGAATCTGGAAGAAGCATTGGAGAAGAAGTAGCATGCACATTCTGTATGAAGTGTTTCTTGTGGAGTTGATGCAGGGAGTAGTTTATGAATAAAAGAAAAGAAATTATGATTGCACTCGCGCTCATCCTTGCGGCGGGAGCCGCGGTGGTGGGAAGCCGCATGATAAAAAATAACAAACATAGTGAAGTGAACACAGAGACGGAGAATGCATCGGAGAAGGTGGTGCAGGAGAGCGAGCTTGTTGCTGACAGAGATTCAGAAGAAGTGCCACAGGAGACACAAGAGAAGGTGACAGATACAGTCGGTACAGAATCTGACAGAAAATCCGATACAGAAACTCCGGAAGCTTCTTATGCTGATGATTTCTATATTTCCGAGATCCCGGACGATATCTTCGCTAAGATGCAGGGGAAATCTTACAAGGAAGACTGCACGGTTCCGCGCGAGGATCTGCGCTACGTACATGTGCGGCATATGGGATTTGACGGGGAAGCGAAGGACGGCGAGCTCGTTGTAAATAAGGCGATTGCCGATGATGTGCTTGCGATTTTCGAGGAATTGTATAAGGCGGATTATCCGATCGAGAAAGTCCGCCTTGTGGATGAATACGATGCGGATGACGAAGCTTCGATGAGTGACAACAATTCTTCGGCGTTCAATTTCCGGTTCATTTCACACACGATGCGCATCTCCAAGCATGGGCTTGGGATGGCGGTGGATATCAACACGCGTTACAATCCTTATGTGAAGACGGTGGACGGAAAGCTTTCCATCGAGCCGGCGAATGGCGCGGACTATGTGGATCGCAGCAAGGATTTCCAGCACAAGATCGATCATGAGGATCTATGTTACAAACTGTTCAAGGAGCATGGGTTCACTTGGGGTGGCGATTGGACACACTCTAAGGATTACCAGCATTTTGAGCGCGATTACTAATCGATGACATGGTGGTTCAGCCAGCGGCGCGAGTGGAAGCGCAGCGTGAAGATGACCGCGCGCACGCTCCAGTCGGCGAACATGCCGATCCATACGGCAATCGGTCCGAAGCCCCATACGCGGCATAAGTAAATACATAAGCTTACTCTACAAAGCCACATCGTGCAGCAGGAGGTGATCATGGAAAACTTGACATCGCCTGCTGCTCGCATTCCGTAAGCAGGAACAAAGGAAAGCACCCACGAGATCGGCTTTACGATCGTGATGAATACGACCATGGAGAAGCAGAGATCGGCGCTGGCTTTTTCCATTCCACCGAGCATGGTGATTGGCCTGGTCAAAGCGAACACGAGCAGGCAGCTTGCGATAATGACAATCTCTGCCAGCCAGGAGAGCTTCTTAATATAGTAGATGGCTTCGTCCTTGCGACCGGCGCCGAGGCATTGGCCGACGACGGTCATGAGTCCGATGCCAATCCCGATCGCTGCGATACCGTTTAAGTTCTCGAGAATGTTGGTCATCGCCTGTGCCGCGATCGCAACGGTTCCGAGGGTGGAGACGGTCGACTGGATTGCGAGCTTACCGAACTGGAACATGCTGTTCTCGATGCCGGACGGGATACCAATCAGCAGAATTTTCTTGATGGTTAACCAATCCGGGCGGATTGCAAGGTAGTTGCGGACGCGGATTGGAGCGATACTTGCAGGGGTGTCCAATTGGACACCTTGAACCGATGGCGTTTTCCGGGAATGGAAAATATAGGCTTTCAATGGATGTACCTGATCCTCCATACGAAGGAATCCAATGACGGCAACTGCGCAGAAAATGCGTGAGATCAGTGTCGAGATTGCAGCACCTTCGACACCCATATTGCAACCGAAGATGAGGATCGCGTTGCCGCCGATGTTCATGAAGTTTGAGACAACGGAGATGATCATCGGAGTGCGGCTGTTGTTCTGTGCACGCATGATCGAAGCACCGGCATCGTAGAGACCGATGAACGGGAACGAAAGCAGCGTGAACAGGAAGTAGACCTGTGAGTTGCGCATAACGTCTGCTTCTACGGCACCAAAGATGGCGCGCAGTAACGGATAACGGAACGCCAGACATACGACAGACAATGCGGTCGACAAGAGTGCCATAACATAAAGTACCTGGCGCGCCGCGTTATTGGCACCTTTTTCATTGTGACTGCCCAGATACTGGGAGCAGAGGATCGCGCCTCCGGCGGCAAGCGCGGACAGTGCTTGAATGACTAATATGTTGATCGAGTCGACGAGCGAGACCGCGGAGATTGCGGCGGAGCCGACGTTGCTGACCATCATGGTGTCGACGGTTCCCATCAGGGATGAGAGAAGCTGCTCGACGATGATTGGAATCAGCAGCTTGCGCAGATCGACGTTGCTGTATATGTGAGCGATGGACTCGGCTTTTTTCGTTGATTTTGTGATTGATTTATTTCTCATGATTATACCTTCGGATTAAATATGTAAAATTCGCAACTCATAGGGTAGAACAAAGAATTCAATGTGTCAACCATAATTTATAGCATTTCCCTGACAATCATGAGGTTGACCAATTACAATAATAGCATTCATATGAAAACTGTCACCGGGTAGTGGGATGCAGGTGAAGAAATTTTTGCGCTGGGGCGCAGGTAATTTTATGTGTAAGATGTAAATATAGTGAAAAATCTGCATTAGATAAGCAAAAAATCACTGTTTTTTCAAAAAACAGTGATTTTTTGCACTATAAAAGGTATAATATCACTATGAATGAAAAGGAGTGGGATAAATGGAACCATATAAAGCGAAAAAAATGCCGTTAGAGTATAAAATAGACAAAGAATTGCTAAAATTAATTGCGGAAGCAAATGTAAAATATGGCGAATATAAATCAATGTTAAATTCATTGGAATTTGATGCTGGTTTTTTTTTAGATTCTATTATTTTAAATGAAAGTTACAAATCAACACAGATTGAGGGAACGCAAATTTCACAGGATGAAATATATTATTTAAAATATATGGAAAAAAGTGATGATAGTCAGGAAATTCAAAATCTGAAAAGGACAATTGAATATGCACAAACTCGTTTTCAATCAGGAGAAAAAATAAATTATGAACTTGTGAATGAAATGCACAGGATTATATTGGATAGCGTTAGAGGATCACAGAAGACTCCGGGCAAAATCAGAATCACGCAGAATTGGATCGGCCCTAGAGGGTGTACAATGGAGAGCGCAACATTTATACCTCCAATTCCGGAAGAGGTGTATGGATTACTTATGAATTTGTATGATTATATGAATGATGAATTTGTAGATCCTTTGTTGGTAAATGTTGCTTTATCTCATATGCAGTTTGAAACAATACATGCTTACAAAGACGGAAATGGACGATTAGGGAGAGCTTTGATTCCAGTACAAATGTCAATGTTAGATGAAGGCACACCTATTTTGTATATGTCAGAGATCCTTGAATTGTATAAACCATCTTATCAAAGAAATTTAATGGAATGTAGAAGGGGCAATGTGACAGGATATATTAAATTCTTTCTGCAATGCGTTATTGATCAGTGTAATTCGTATATTTATAAACTTGAAAGAATCAAAGAGATATACAAGAACGATATGGAAACAATTAAAGTGTTCAAAGGAAATTCTATATACAGAATAATGCCTGTTATCATGAAACAAATTGTTTTTACCAAAAAAGAAGTGCAGGAAATGTCCGGAGTATCCGTAAATGTTGTGTCAAAAATAATAAATCAGTTGGTAGATTTGAAAGTAATTGTACCAGATACAACAATTGTGAAAAAGGGATATCGATATCAGAAAATATATGAAGTATTTGTTGGTACGAATAATTATTGAGAGTAGTTTGAAAATATAAAGAAAAAAGCCCTGTGGAAATTAAGATTCGATGCAACAAAAGAATACCTCTGTGACACTTACAAAATAGAAAGATGATCTGACCATGGAAAAGAGGAGGATAATACGATGAGAAAACATTTTATGAATACTCATATAGCAGATTTGTTGATCATAGGGGCGATGGTAATTACAGTAACCGGATGCGGCGGCATAGCAACGCTTCCGCTGGACAGTACGCAGCCGGTCGTAGATCAGACAGAGGCGACGATTGACGGAACAGAAGATGTGGATGAAGGACTCGATCAAACGGATTCACAAAAGCTGCAAGGCACGACCGTGACGCAGGAGGGCCCATACGGTTCCATTACATTGACGATTCCAAAAGGATGGGAGTATCGCCTGTGCCCGGTCGGGGATGATGCGCTGCTCAGCAGTTCTTATGGCATCCAGTTCTATCCGAAGGGACAGAAGGGTTACGTGGAAGTCGGCTATCAGGATACCTTTGGCGTATGCGGAACTGGACTGAAAGAAGAGAAGTGGAAGATTGCCGGAGTTGAAGCGAATGTCGGTTACTATGACGGAAGTGAGATATGGTCGTTTGTTGCGTTTCATGGCGACGATGAGAAAATCGTAGCATTAGCAAGTGAAGTGGATGCGTGGTGGAATGTACAAGTGGATGATGATCGTACAGATTCAGTGGTTCGAGGTGCTGCAACAGAAAATTCTGCTTTGACGGTGGATGATGCTACAGTGGAAGAACCTGCAATCGAAGGCGGCGAGTCATGCTCGCTTTCTATGACTTATGGCGGCTTAGTCATGCAGATCCTCGAAACTCTGCAGTATGATCCTGCCGAGCAGTCAGGCGCGATCGGGGTATATGATGATGACGCAGCCAATGATAAAATCGGAGTACAGGCGCTTGTTACGAAAGTTTCTGATACCGCTGCAACGGTGGAATTCACACGATATGATCCGCAACTTGAGGGCGAATACATGACCGGAGAGTATTTTTCCATTGAGAAGAAGACCGGTGACCAGTGGGAGAAACTGGATGCCAAAGACGATGTTGGATTCGAAGATATCGGAATCCTGATTCCTTCGGACGAGCCGGTATCTCACGAATATGACTGGTCCAATTTATATGGAGAACTTACAGCGGGGGATTACCGGATAAACGTCAAAGTCTGGGCGCAAGGCAAGGAATATACGCTTTCTCCGCATTTTATGATTCGATAAACCTGTTTTTTATACCCCACATTTTTGAAAATGTGGGGTGTAGCATTCTATACAAAGATATTCCGAAAAAATTAAGGGATAGTTTCGCAATAATCAACAAAATTGATATTGTTTTTCAATAGAATACTTCCACATTCTTCCAAAAAACAGATTAATGATAAAGATTATCATTTGAACACTTGCTCATATGTTGTGGTTTGTTATAATGCAATTAGGATTAGTTAAGACTAACTCGTGATTGCATTTTTTAATTCTTTGAAGGAGCAAGTAAAGAAGGGAGTATTTATGGGAAACAATACGGATCAATTTTTGGAAATTGTAGATTTAAAGAAAGGTTTCGGCAGCGGCGAAACCAGGCAGGAAGTGTTGCGCGGAATGAATTTTTCCGTGGCAAAAGGCGAATTCTGTGTGCTTTTGGGACCGTCCGGTTCGGGCAAATCAACACTGCTTAATATTATCGGAGGAATTGATCACGCGGACTCCGGTTATATCTCGATCGCGGGCGACAAGCTTGAGGATATGAGTGAGAAGAAGTTGACGCAGTACCGCAGAAAACATCTCGGTTATGTGTTCCAGATGTACAATCTGATTCCGAACCTGAATGTGAAGGAGAATATCGAGGTGGGCGCGTACCTGTCAGATAATGCGTTGGATATTGATGAACTTCTGCATACGCTCGGTTTGTATGAGCATCGCCACAAGCTGCCGAATCAGTTGTCCGGTGGACAGCAGCAGCGTGTCTCAATCGGACGTGCGATCGTGAAGAATCCGGATATTCTGCTTTGTGATGAGCCGACCGGAGCGCTCGATTATAACACTTCGAAGGAAATCTTGAAGTTGATTGAGGATGTCAATAAGAAGTACGGAAACACGATCATTATGGTAACGCACAACGAAGCCATCCGGAATATGGCAGATCACATTATCAAGCTTCGTGATGGAGCGGTACGTCACAACGACATCAATGAGCACAAGATCTCGGCAGCGGATATCGAGTGGTAAGGGGGCATTATGAAGAAGAGAACAGTTAACCCTCTGATCAAGCGTATTCCCAAAGAACTGATCGGGGATTGGAAAAAGTATCTGATTGTGTTTGCGTTTCTTGTGCTGACGATCGGATTCGTATCGGGAATGTATGTTGCGAATGAAAGTATGATGAAGGCTGCGGACGAAAGCGTCACGAAGTATGAGCGTGAGGACGGTCATTTCGAGTGGAGCGAGAAAGCAGACTCGGATCTGATCAAGGATGTGGAGAGTGGCGAGCAGGTGGATATGTCTGCAATTACTGGCAAGGAGGAAGAAGATGCGAGCGACGTTCCGGTTATAATTTACGAGAATTTCTTCCGAAATGAGAAGGAAGACAACAACAATGACGGCAAGAATGATGGAACCGTGCGCGTTTTTGCCAAAACCGATAATATAAACTTAGCGTGTGTGCTGGACGGACGGCTGCCGGAGAATGAGAATGAGATCGCGGTGGATCGTATGCATGCGGACAATGTCGACATGAAAGTCGGTGACACGATCCGCGTGGGTGGTGAGAAATTTGAAGTGGTTGGATTGATTGCGTACGTCAATTATTCGACGCTTCATGAGAAGACAACGGATCTGATATTTGATGCGATCAAGTTTGATGTGGCGATGGTCACAGATGAGGGCTTTGACCGGTTAGGGGAATCCATCCATTATGCATATGCCTGGAAATATAAGGATGCGCCTGCAGACGAGAAGGAAGAGAAGGCATTGTCCGATGACTTCCGCAAGGTGCTTGCTGCACAGACAATGCTGCATGGCAACGAACTCAAGGATTATGTCCCGAGTTACGGAAATCCGGCGATCAACTTCGCAACCGACGATATGGGATCGGATATGTCGATGGGAGGTGTGATTCTTGACATCCTGATCATCATTATCGCTTTTATCTTCGGTGTGACGATCAGCAATACGATTTCAAAAGAATCTTCGACGATCGGTACGCTCCGCGCATCGGGTTACACGCGTGGCGAGCTGGTGCGTCACTACCTGTCGATGCCGGTAATCGTGACATTTCTGGCGGCAATCGTCGGAAATATCCTTGGCTATACCGTGTTCAAAAACGTGGTGGTCGGCATGTATTACAACAGTTACAGCCTGCCGACTTATGAGACGGTCTGGAACCCGGATGCGTTCGTGAAGACGACGGTGGTTCCGATCATCCTGATGTTTGTGGTCAATCTGATCGTCATTGTGCGCATGCTGCGACATACTCCGTTGCAGTTCCTGCGTCATGACTTAAAGAAATCCAAGCGGAAAAAGGCGATCCGTCTTCCTCATTGGAAGTTTATGAGTCGCTTCCGCGTGCGTATCATGTTCCAGAATATATCGAATTATCTGATCCTGTTTGTCGGCATCTGTTTTATCATGGTGATGCTGGCGATGGCAGTCGGTATGCCGGATACACTTACTTATTATCAGAAGCATGCGTCGAACCTTATGTTTACGAAGTATCAGTATGTGCTGAAAACGTATCAGAACGCAGATGGTTCGATCGTAACGACGGATAATAAGGATGCAGAAAACTTTGCGATGAAGTCGCTTGTGAAGCGGTCAGACGCTTTGGACGAGGAGATCTCGACATACGGCGTTGTGAATGACAGTCGATACATCGAGATTTCGGATCTGGAATCGCTTAAGAAGAATGAAGTATACATTTCCAATTCGTATGCAGATAAGTATGGAATTGAGGCTGGCGATACCATCAAATTGGAAGAAAAATATACGGACGACACTTACAACTTTAAGGTTTGCGGAATTTACGATCAGTGCCAGTCGATTGCGGTATTTATGTCGATCGATCAGTATCGCAAAGTGTTTGATCTGGATGATGACGCATTTTCCGGCTTTTTCTCCGATTCGAAGATTACGGATATTGACAGCAATATGATCGCTTCGACGATCACCAAGCGCGACATCACGAAGATGTGCGATCAGCTGGATCACTCGATGGGCTCGTATATGCAGTATTTTCAGGTGCTGTGCATCCTGTTGTCCATGGCGATGATCTATCTTCTGACGAAACTGATCATCGAGAAAAATGAGAATGCGATCTCCATGACGAAGATTCTTGGCTACGAGAACCGCGAGATTGCAAGTCTCTATCTGCTTTCGACCACAATCGTTATGATTGTCATCGATGTACTCACGGTGGCGGTCGGCGTGTGGGTTATGAACTTCGCATGGAAGGAGATTCTTATGACATACAGCGGCTGGTTTAGTTTCCATATGGAGACGATCAGTTACGTGAAGATGTTCGCGTTCGTGCTGATCGGATATGTGATTGTTATGATCCTTGACTTCCAGAGAATCAAGGAGATTCCGATGGATCAGGCACTCAAGAATGTAGAATAGATAATAGAATTGAATCGTTAAGAACCAATAAGGCGCATGGCCGGATTCCTTTGTGTGGAGAAGGCTGTGCGCCTTAATTGTATGATATTGACTTTCTTAATTCAGGATGCTAGTCTAATTCATAGGGTAACGATTTTGCCTCGTGCGTTTTCGTGAATGTGTGGTGGGAGTCTGAATCGTTACGGAAGCAATAAATGAAAGAAGGTAGCATGATGAATTACGCAGAATGTATCGAGGCGGCGCGAGGCCGTATCGGAAATTACTGCAAAGCCTGTAATGAATGCAACGGGCGCGCGTGCGGGAGCCAGATGCCGGGACCGGGATCCAAAGGTGTCGGGGATACCGCGAAACGCAATTATGATAAATGGAAGGAAATCCGTGTGCAGATGGACACGATCTCTGAGAACCGGCCGGTTGACACAAGTCTGCATCTGTTCGGACAAAGCTTCAAGTATCCGTTTTTCGCGGGACCGGTTGGCGCGGTGCAGTTGCATTATGGCGATTGTTTAAACGACATTTCCTATAATGATATACTGGTTTCTTCGTGTGCGGAATTTGGTATCGCTGCATTCACCGGCGACGGCACAGATGGCAATGTAATGGTCGCGGCCACAGAGGCGATCAGGAAGGCTGGCGGACTCGGCATTCCGACTGTGAAGCCTTGGAACATCGAGACGATCCGTGAGAAGATGAAGATGGTGCATGAGTCTGGCGCTTTCGCGGTAGCGATGGATGTGGATGCAGCGGGACTTCCGTTCCTCAAGAATCTGGATCCGCCGGCGGGCAGCAAAACCGTGGAGGAACTCCATGAGGTTGCGCAGGCCGCAGGTGTGCCTTTTATCGTAAAAGGCGTTATGACTGCAAAAGGCGCTTTGAAGGCAAAAGAAGCAGGCGCGTCTGCGATCGTTGTGTCAAATCACGGTGGACGTGTGCTGGATCAGTGTCCGGCAACTGCCGAAGTGCTGGAAGACATCGCGCATGCAGTGGATGGCTCCATGAAGATCTTCGTGGATGGTGGAATCCGTTCGGGAACCGATGTCTTTAAGGCATTGGCGCTTGGCGCGGATGCAGTGATTATTGCAAGACCATTCGTGACCGCGGTGTACGGTGGCGCGCGAGAAGGCGTCAAGAGCTACATCGACAAGATCGGCGGCGAGCTGGAAGATACGATGAAGATGTGTGGTGTTGCGTCGCTTGAGGAAATCACACGAGACTGCGTGTGGACGCCACATGATCACACGATCTCTTTTTAAGGGGTAAATTATGACAACAAGAGACGAAGCGCTCGCATATGGACTTTCGTTTCCGGACACGTATCAGGCAGCGCCTTTTCATGATGACAACTGGCAGCTTGTCCGGGTCAAAGGAAGCGACAAAGCGTTCCTGTGGACATACGAGCGGAACGGATCGATCAATCTGAATCTGAAAGTGGATGCCGACTGGAGGGAAATCTGGCGCGGCGCATACGCGGCAGTCATCCCGGCGTACCATCAGAATAAGGAGCATTGGAACACCGTGATCCTGGATGGAAGCATCCCGGACGAGGAGATCCGGCGCATGATCGCGCTCAGTTACGAGCTTGTGACGGACAGCCCGACAAAGCGCATCTACGAGGCGGTCAAGAAGATTCCGAAGGGCTGCGTTGCGACTTATGCACAGGTTGCAGAGATGGCGGGTGACCGCAAGATGGCACGCGCTGTGGGCAATGCGTTGCACAAGAATCCGGATCCGGAGCATATCCCGTGTTTTCGTGTGGTGAATGCGAAGGGAGAATTGTCAGGAGCGTTCGCTTTCGGCGGAGCCGGGGAGCAGGCGCGAAGACTTGAAGCGGATGGAATCGAAGTGCAGGACGGCAAGGTGGACCTGGAGCGGTATGGATTTAAAAATATATTTTAGGAGGAAAATACAATGACAATCGAACAGTTACAAAAAGACATGATCGCAGCAATGAAGGCGCACGACAAAGAGCGCAAAGACGCAATCTCTTCTCTCGTTTCGGCAGTGAAGAAGAATGCAATCGACGCAGGATGCCGCGATAACATTCCGGAGGACATGGTCAACACAACGATCATGAAGGAACTTAAGACGGTTCAGGAGCAGATTGATTCCTGTCCGAAGGATCGTACGGAATTGATCGCTGAGTATCAGAAACGTCACGATATCATGCAGGAGTATGCACCGAAGCTTCTCTCCAAGGAGGAAGTTCTTGCAATCGTACAGGAGAAATTTGCGGACGTGATCGCAACCAAGAATAAGGGACAGATCATGAAGACCATTATGCCGGAACTTAAAGGCAAGGCAGACGGCAAGGTGATCAACGAAGTTGTCACAGAGTTGTGCAATGCGTAGACCATAAAACGCAGAGTGACAATCACCTGTTGCACAGAACGAGTGCGACGGATTTTTATAACAAATACTAAGGGGATACCATTTTATATGAAACGAGAATCATTTAAATCGCGTCTGGGATTTTTGCTTGTGAGCGCCGGGTGTGCGATCGGAATCGGAAACGTCTGGCGTTTCCCGTATGTTGCGGGGCAGAACGGAGGCGGCTGGTTTGTGCTGCTGTACCTCATCTTTCTTGTGATCATGGGACTTCCGGTACTGACCATGGAACTTGCGGTCGGACGCGCCAGCAGAAAAAGCGCGGTTCAGGCGTATCAGGCGCTTGAGAAGCCGGGCAGCAAGTGGCATCTGCACGGCTGGGTAGCAATCTTCGGATGCGTGGTGCTTATGATGTATTACACGACCGTATCCGGATGGATGGTCACTTATTTTTACAAATTCCTGACCGGAGAATTTAAAGCCGGAATGGATGCCGAGGCAACCGGAACCGTATTTAATAACCTTCTGGCGGATCCGAAGCAGATGACTTTCTGGATGGTCGTGACGGTACTCGCAGGATTCCTTGTATGCAGCAGAGGGTTACAGAACGGACTTGAGAAAGTCAGCAAAGTCATGATGTCTGCACTTCTTGTGCTGATCATTGTGCTTGCGGTACACAGTTTTACGCTTTCCGGAGCGGCAGAGGGAATCAAATTCTATCTTGTACCAAACTGGACAACGGTTCAGAAGGTCGGTTTTGGAAACGTGATATCGGCTGCGATGAATCAGGCCTTTTTCACCCTGAGTCTGGGTGTGGCGGCGATGGAAATCTTCGGAAGCTACATGGGAAGAGATCATTCGCTTGCCGGCGAAGGCGCCCGAATCTGTGCGCTTGATACGTTTGTGGCAATCATGTCAGGTCTGATCATTTTCCCGGCATGCTTCAGCTACGGTGTCGAGGCAACGGCCGGTCCGTCACTCATCTTCGTGACGCTGCCGAATGTGTTTGTCCACATGGCGGGTGGAAGAATCTGGGGAACCCTGTTCTTCCTGTTTATGACATTTGCAAGCTTTTCTACGATTATAGCAGTATTTGAGAATATCATGTCCTTTTGTATGGATATGTTTGGATGGAGCCGCAATAAGGCAGCATGGATTAACTGTATCGTGATTCTGATCGCGAGTCTGCCTTGCATATTTGGCTACAATATCTGGAGTGATCTACAGCTGATCGGCACAAGGGATGTGCTTGACAGCGAGGACTTCATCGTCAGCAATCTGTTGCTACCGCTCGGATCGCTCGTTTATCTCCTGTTCTGCGTGACGAAGTGGGGATGGGGATTTGACAATTATCTCGAGGAAACGAATACCGGTAAAGGCATTAAGATTGCGCGGTGGCTGCACCCGTATTTTAAATTTATACTGCCAATATTGATTTTAATTATTCTTGTGCAGGGACTTATCTAAATTGGAACATCCGGCCATAAAAGTTCGCTTCGCGAAGGCGGACGCTACATGATTGCTTTTAAAGCAATCACATATAGCGGCATTGATTCATGGAAACATGCGTCAATGCTGCTTTTTCTTATAAATAGGAGGACTTGAACTTGACAGAATTTAATAGTATAATCACAGAGGTTACAAATAATTAAAAGAGAATGGGATAGATTTAAGGAGGAACGACCATGGTTACCTGGAACAATTTGGATACACTTGCATCCTATCAGGAGCTGAAGGATACCGCAAAGGTTAATCTTGCAGAGGTTATGACCGGTGAGAACGGCGCGGAGCGTGTAAAGAATTACAGCATCCCGATGGCAGCAGGCTTTACTTATAACTATGCTGCAAAAGCAGTAGATGATAACGTACTTGCAGCACTTGTTAAGTTAGCTGACGAGGCTCAGCTTGCGGATAAGTTTAAAGAACTCTACAACGGAGCAGTGATCAACACAGGAGAGAACAGACTGGTTCTTCATCATATGACACGTGGACAGCTCGGTGATGCTGTTACCGCAGACGGTGTTGATAAGCGTGCATTCTATGTAGAGCAGCAGAACCGCATCGCAGATTTCGCGAACAAGGTTCACGTTGGTGAGATTACGAATGCGGCAGGTGAGAAATTTACAACTGTTGTTCAGATTGGTATCGGTGGTAGTGACCTTGGTCCTCGTGCGATGTATCTTGCATTAGAGAACTGGGCTAAGAAGAACAATACATTCAAGATGGAAGCCAAATTCATCAGTAACGTAGATCCTGATGATGCAGCAGCAGTATTAAATTCCATCGATGTTGCACATTCGATCTTCGTACTTGTATCTAAGTCAGGTACAACACTTGAGACATTAACAAACGAGTCTTTCGTTAAGGACGCATTAAAGAATGCAGGACTGAACCCTTCGAACCATATGATCGCTGTAACAAGTGAGACATCTCCACTCGCTAAGAGTGATGATTATCTGGCAGCTTTCTTTATGGATGATTACATTGGCGGACGTTATTCTTCTACATCTGCTGTCGGCGGAGCCGTATTATCACTGGCTTTCGGACCGGAAGTATTTGCAGATTTCTTAGACGGAGCAGCAGAGGAAGATAAGCTTGCAGCAAACGCTGATGTTATGAAGAACGCAGCAATGCTTGACGCTTTGATCGGTGTCTATGAGCGTAACGTGCTCGGATACCCAAGCACCGCTGTACTGCCTTATTCACAGGCACTCAGCCGCTTCCCGGCACATTTACAGCAGCTGGATATGGAGTCCAACGGTAAGTCGGTCAACCGTTTTGGTGATCCAATCAACTATGTGACAGGTCCGGTTATCTTCGGTGAGCCTGGAACAAACGGACAGCATTCCTTCTATCAGTTACTGCATCAGGGAACCGATATCGTTCCGCTGCAGTTCGTTGGATACAAGAACAGCCAGATCGGTACAGACGTTGATATTCAGGGAAGCACAAGCCAGCAGAAGCTTTGCGCGAACGTCGCAGCACAGATCGTTGCTTTCGCATGTGGTAAGGCAGACGAGAACCGCAACAAGAACTTCGAGGGTGGTCGTCCATCTTCCATCATCATCGGAGATCAGGTAAATCCGAAGTCTATGGGTGCTTTACTTGCACACTTCGAGAACAAGGTAATGTTCCAGGGATTCTTATGGAACATCAACAGTTTCGATCAGGAAGGCGTTCAGCTTGGTAAAGTCCTTGCAAAACGCGTGCTTGCTCACGAGACAGACGGCGCATTAAAGGTATTCAGTGATCTGCTGAACATCTAATCATAGAGAGTAGAAGTGGGGCGTGATTCTTGGAATCGCGCCCTGTTTTTATACGTATACTGAAATAGCAGGAGGATTAACATATGCCATGTACAACAATTCTGGTAGGAAAGAACGCTTCCTACGATGGCTCGACGATGATCGCGCGTAACGATGATTCGGGAGCCGGACATTTTACACCAAAGAAATTTGCAGTCATTCATCCGGATGAGCAACCGCGTGAATACGAATCCGTAATCTCACATGTGAAAATCACGTTACCGGATAATCCGCTGCAGTATACCGCGATGCCGAATGCAGTCAAAGGGGAAGGAATCTGGGCGGCAAGCGGCGTAAATGCAGCGCATGTAGGCATGACTGCAACAGAGACGATCACGTCCAATCCACGAGTTCTCGGAGCGGATCCGCTTGTGACTTATCAGCCGGCAGAAGATGGCAGGGAGGAAGTTGCAGGAGGAATCGGAGAGGAGGACATCGTATACATTGTTCTCCCATACATTCACAGTGCCAGAGAGGGCGTGCAGCGCCTTGGCGCATTATTACAGCAGTACGGAACATACGAGATGAATGGTATTGCCTTTCAGGATAAGGATGAAATCTGGTGGCTTGAGACCATCGGCGGTCATCACTGGATCGCGCGCCGTGTGCCGGATGATATGTATGTTGTGATGCCGAACCAGTTCGGTATGGATGCATTTGATATGGAAGATGCATTGGGGGAGCAGAAAGAATTTATGTGCTCGCCGGATCTAGCTGATTTTATTGAGAAGAATCATCTGAATCTGTCGATGGACGGAAATCTGAATCCACGCGATGTGTTCGGAAGCCACGATGATTCCGATCATGTCTACAATACGCCGCGTGCATGGTATATGCTGCGCTGCCTGAATCCGCACACGAAAGCATGGGATGGAGAGAATGCGGACTTTACGCCTTTTTCTGATGATCTGCCTTGGTGCATGAAGCCGGAGAAGAAGATCACGGTGGAAGATGTCAAGTATGTGCTCTCTGCGCATTTTCAGGGGACACCGTATGATCCGTATCTTCCGTATGGCGATAAATCCATGGCAGGAGCGTATCGATCTATTGGTATTAACCGTACTGATTTCCTGTCCATCATTCAAATGAGGCCGGATTACGTCGAGGACAGCCGCACGATCGAGTGGGTGGCATACGGATCGAATGCGTTCAATGTGGTAGCGCCTTTCTACACAGATGTGGATAATGTGCCGGACTATCTCGGCAACACCACTGGAGAAGTATCGACCGACAATTTCTACTGGACCAGCCGCATGATCGCTGCGATGGCGGATGCGTCCTACCGCAAGTCGCTTTTTCATATCGAGCGGTATCAGGAACATGTTCTGGCGAAAAGCCACGAACTGATCAACAAGTTTGATGCACTGCTTGCCGCAGAGCCGGACGAAGCGAAGCGCCGCACGCTCCGTGAGCAGGCGAATGAGGAAATCGCAAAAATGTTAAAGACAGAGGCTTTGGCAACACTTGACAAAGTTCTGTTTGAACTGAGCAATCAGATGAAGAATGCGTATTCCCGCTCGGATGCGTAGAAAATAGGGAAACAGAAAAGAAAAAGGAGAATTTGTTTGAACTTGTGAGTGAAAAGGTTGGAGAGCAGACTAGATTTTCAATTCGAGAATATTTGTAGATAAATGGAAGGAGTTGAATAAAAGTCTATTATGAAAGAAGCGTCAGTACCGACAAATGCTGGTTCTGGCGCTTCTTTTGCTGGAAAGTAGTTTATTCATCCGTTATTTTGATTCGTTTATTGTTATCAGATTTCAAGATGGTAAAATATAGGATATACTAGAATGCATAAGGAGGAAGGTTCATGACACTGAAGATCGCCATTTGTGATGATTGTGAAAAAGATCGTAAACATATGATACAACTGCTTTTGCGTTATGCGTTTGCTCATGAATGTGATTTTCACATTGAGGAATTTCAAAATGGAAAAGAATTACAGAAAAAATATTGTACACGGGATACTTTCCAGATAATTTTTATTGATATTGAGATGCCGGATGAGAGTGGGATTGATGTGGCAGATCGAATAAAAAGAAATGTTGATCATGATGTCAAAGTTGTTTTTGTGAGTAATTATCCGGAATATATGCAGGATAGTTTTAAGGTTCATCCATATCATTTTTTACAGAAACAAGTAACTGATGTAGAAATTCAAAAGTTAATGTATGATGTTTTGTTTGATATGGAGTATAACAAAACACTAGTTTCTATTATTGATGGTTATGAAAATGAGTATATAGTCAATATCAATGACATTTATTATTTGGAAACGGTGGATGCAAAAAATAAGGAACTTGCGTTTCACTTGAAGGACAAGACAATTCATGCGAAAGGGATATTGTCTACATGGAGCAGTTTATTACATGAACATGCTTTTCATGTTTGCAGCAGAACTGTGTTAGTAAATCTGACACATATTCATTTTTTCAATGGGTTGGATGTTATCTTGGATAATGGGGAAAAAATCTTGGTTAGTAAAAGAAATAAAAAAAATCTAGTGTCGCAATATCTGAATCAGGTTGTTGCAATTAAACGAGGAGGTTTACATACATGACGTGTTTGCTTATGCTGAGTGCATATTTGCTGGATATGCTAATTATTACCATATTTTTGGATAATATGTTTCTAGGACAGAAAAGATATAGTAACGTAAGTTATTATTTGTTTTTGTGTGTTGCTGAACTCATGTTATTCCTGAATGAATATTTGGTAAAAACGGTAAATATGCCTTATGCCAAGGCAATTACTATGGGTATTAGTTTATTTACAACATTTTTTCTTTGCTTTTTTTATAAATCTTCTTGGCAGGGAAAAATCTTGGCTACTTGTATTTTTCAGATGTTAGTTTCTGTTGGAGAAATTATCTTTACTTATTTGATATCAGTCATCAATCCAGATTTCCTTAAAGTGAAAAATATGAATCTTTTGTACAATACCATGAATAATGGATCTAAAGTGGTATTACTTATTTTGTGTCTATCTATTGTGTTTGTGAGAAAGAGAGAGAGTATAATATCTCGATGGAATTATAATATGCTCCTGTTTTCCACACCCATTATTACGTTGGCAATTTATTGTATTCTTCCATTAAAAAAAGTATACGCAGAGGATGCGGTGTTTTATAATCTCCTTTTTATAAGTCTTGCTGTTCTTAATGTAATTAACTTTATTTTAATTAAAAATAATCAAGCGTTTGTAGCAATGAAGTTTGCCAATACACAAATGGAGCAGCAGATCAGGTTTCAGAAGGAAAAGTATGAGCAATTGAGTGAGTCTTATCGTAATAACCGTAGACTTATTCATGATGTGAAAAAGCACTATTTTTCGATTCAGGAATATATTCGCTGTAATAATTTGCAAGGACTATTAGAATACACACATTCTGCAATCGATGATTTGGAATCAACTTATGTAAAGTATAATACAGGAAATCTTGTGATAGATTCCTTTCTCACTAATTATGATACAGTGTATGAGGCAAATCATATTCATTTTAGTGTGCATTTAAATGTAGATTGTGGACAGATTCCGATAAAAGATTATGATTTGTGCATTGTGTTGGGAAATCTGTTGGATAATGCATTACAGGCAAATGATAAGATAAAAATCTTGGAGAGGGAAGTGTTGATAGAAATTGAAACAACTGAAAATAGTAAGTTTCGCATTCACTCAGAGAACCCGTTACCGGAACATGATTTTGATGTGCAAAAGAATGTATTACATCATGGATATGGGTTAGAAAATATGAAAAAAGTTGTGAGTGAAAATCATGGATTTGTCACGATTCGTACGGCAGAGTATTTTGTAATAGATATTTTGATTCCCATTATTGCTGAGAAGGATGCATTCATCCGCTAATTTCCTATATTCATCCCCAAATTACAAATTGTGAAGAGATTTTATGATACAAATACATTATAGTAAGAATTTATCAACAGTATTCAAGAAGGAGCTTATAGTATGAAACGTGTTTTGTTATTTGTCTTAACCCTGTTTGTATTGTTAACTGGATGTGGAGCTTTAGATGAGTATAGTGTCGATAGTTCTGAACAAGAAAGAACAGGAGAAACAACATTTGAATCTCATGAAGCAGAGGCAGATACAGGAGAGAGCGTACTACCAGAATGGCTAGCGCCCTATGCGGAGCTGGGAGAATTACCCAAACCCATTTCTGTAAGTGGAGATTCTGCAGAGTTTGCCATTGACACTAATATAAGATTTCCGGAATGCAATATATTATGTGTGACCAGGGAAGCTCCGGGGGATGATATAACAGTGGCTGACAGTGAGAGTGATACTGTAATTGCGCTTGTACAAGAAATTGAGAAAGCGAAAGTTATCACGGAGAAACAGGCCGTAAATCCCGATTCTCATTTGCTTGCATATCGTTTATCGATTGTTTTATTGACATCAGATAGTGATTATATACATCTGCGTCTGGATCCATTTGATGACGGAAGAGTTAATGTTACAATTGAGGAAGACGAGAATGAGCAAATCATCTGGGTTAAGTCCTTAAAGCTTGTGGAAGAAATGAAAAAATTAGCAGATGATGAGGGTTTTGATAAGGATATGATTGACAATATCACTCAGGCTGTGCTTGTTGATAAAAATGGAAACCGGTATCCGTTATCCGAAGAAGCAATTTCCCGGATGCAAGCGATCTTAAATCGCATGAGTGAAACGACCGGTGATTACAAATGTCCTTTTGACATCGATATTGTATTTGATACAAAAGATGAAAGCATAAAAGCAGGATATTGTCATGATAGCTGCGGTATTTTAGCGGTACAAGGCAGTTATTATAGACTAGATGAATCAGATGCCGAGTGGCTGTCGGAATTGGTTACTGATTTTGTACACTAACTACGCTGAGGCTTTTGGTCATGTGCAATCGGGAAAATGGACAAGTTATTTGGTATAGTTATTTCGAGGAAGATATATTAGAAAATGATGAGGTGTGGAAAGAAAATTTAAAGGTTGTAAGGAAAACGTTTCAAAAAAGCGCCAGTGTCGGCATTTGCCGATGCTGGCGTTTTTGGTAAAGTAAAAGAACAGCTATCGATCGCTGTTCTTTAGGAGAAGGTATTTTACTATGGGGATAGTAAAACTTTATATAATGTATTGGGGGGTTTTTACGGTTATTATAATAGCATGGGTTGTCCCAAAAGTGTTGCCAAACATCACAAAAAATGAAACAATTTTTTGTGCAAAACTTACAAAAACAGCTTATTTCGCATAGCGATTCCGATACTGTCTCGGCGTCATACCGGTCTTTTTTCTGAAGATTTGTGAAAAATAGGACTGGGATGAGAATCCGACGCTTGAGGCAACCTGAGCGACAGAAAGATTCGAGGATGTCAGAAGCTCCTTGCAGGCTTCCAGCCTTCGGTCGGTCAGATAGTTGATCGGAGACTGGCCGATGCATTCTGTAAAAGAGTGTGCCAGATAAAATTTGTTAATATGCGTAATCTCCGCTAAAGAATCAAGAGTAATATTCTGGGCATAATTTGCATCGATATAGCGTTTGGCAAGAGCACATTCCTTGGACAACTGGAAGGAAGAGTCAGAGATCACGGACAGATTTTGCTTGCGTGAAATATATACAAGAAGAACCTGGAGCAATCCGTGGCATACTTTTTCGAAGCCGGGCTTTTTTTCATGGAATTCACGCATCATCAACTGTGCAAAATTGATAAACTGATTCTTGTCCGAGCCGTAACTGTAGAAGCTGTATCCTTTGGTGTTGTCCTGATCCGGATCAATAAAAGAGAAAGCCAGTCCTTCGACACCGAATACAATGTATTCCATCGGATCATTTGGAAGCGTTTTTTCCGTGTGTTCGACATGCGGATTGATGATCATCAGATCATCCGCTTTTACAGGAATTTTATCGTCTTCAATATAGAAAGCACCCTCTCCGCTCAGAACGTAGAAAAGCTCTGAAAACTGGTGTGTGTGCGGGAGCGATTGCCAGTCGCCCTCGTACTTGGAGATGGAAATGTAGCGAAGCTGGAAGTCTTCGCGGGTGTTGCTGCCGGAATCCAGATTAATAAATTCATTACTCATAAAGAAAGCCCCCTCAATTATTATAATTTTATACTATTTTCGGAATTGTTCATTTTTTACGCAAAATATATAAAAAAACAATATTTTTAAAACTGTTTCGTAAAAAAGACGAAAAAGAGCAGGCGCAAAGTGATGCCTTAGGCATATTATACACAAAAAAGTGTAAAAAAACAGTATTTTAGTAATAAAAAAGCAAAAAAAATAACAAAACGAGCAACAAAAAAGTTGATATCGACAGTTGCAGATATTATACTCTAGCTATAAACAAATAGAACAAAAGTGATTTGGAGGAAATAATGTTGATGAATGGAAGATTGACACTGCCGACGGACGCAGATGTCATTGATGAAACAATACGTTTAAAAAATCTCTTAGGAGCCGATGCATTAAGAGATTGCGACGGAACGGTAATGCCGGATGCACTTTTGTCAGAGCCAGTTAAAAAGTATGCTACTTATTATACAACCAGAAAAGACAATGAATGGGCAAGCCAGAATCCGGATGAGATTCAGCAGGAATACCTGATCAGTAACCGGGTAACTGCAAGAGGCGAGAGTCTTCGTATCCGCCTTATGGAAGGATTCCACACGGAGCAGCTGAAGGTAAACACCTTGGATGATCCGAAACGCTGGTGGGAAGTAATCGACCGGACGACCGGGGAGGTTGTTCCTATTGATCAGTGGGAATTTGACGAGGGTTCAGGCGAGGTTTTGATCCAGACAACACCATATCATGAATATACGGTAAGTTTTCTGGCATTTTTAATCTGGGATCCGGTGCATATGTACAATTTCCTTACAAATGATTGGAAAGATACACCACATCAGCTGACGTATGATGTGAGACAACCGAAAACCCAGAAATATGTAAAAGAAAAGCTTAAGAAATGGTGCGAGGAAAATCCTCATATAGACGTTGTCCGCTTTACTACATTTTTCCATCAGTTTACATTGACATTTGATGACAAAAAACGTGAAAAATACGTTGAGTGGTTTGGATATAGCGCGAGTGTGAGCCCATACATTTTAGAGAAATTTGAAAAGTGGGCAGGATATAAATTCCGGCCGGAATTTATTGTCGATCAGGGATACCACAATAGCATGTTCCGTGTGCCGAGCAAAGAGTTCCGCGACTTTATCGAGTTCCAGCAGATAGAAGTATGTGCGCTCGCAAAAGAACTGGTTGATATCGTTCATTCCTATGGTAAGGAAGCAATGATGTTCCTTGGCGATCATTGGATCGGAACAGAACCATATGGTAAATATTTTGCGGGAATCGGGCTGGATGCAGTCGTAGGTTCTGTTGGAAGCGGTGTGACGCTTCGCATGATTTCAGATATTAAAGGTGTTGATTATACAGAGGGACGTCTTTTGCCATATTTCTTCCCGGATGTGTTCTGCGAGGGCGGAGATCCGATCGGAGAAGCGAGAGACAACTGGAGAAAAGCAAGACGCGCGCTTCTTCGTTCCCCATTAGACAGAATCGGATATGGCGGATACTTAAAGCTGGCAAGCAGCTGGCCGGGATTTATTGATGAAATCCAGAAAGTGGTTACCGAGTTCCGCGAGATTCATGAAAATATGCAGGGCACAGCCGCTTATGTAGCACCGTTTAAGGTGGCAATCCTCAATTGTTGGGGAGGACAGAGAAAATGGATGTCCAATCAGGTACATCACGCAATCTGGCATAGAGAGACATATTCTGCGGAGGGCGTGTTGGAGTGCTTAAGCGGAATGCCGTTTGATGTTGAATTTATTTCATTTGATGATGTAAGAAAAGGTGTTCCGGAGGATATCAGGGTAATCATCAATGTTGGAGATGCCTATACAGCATTCAGTGGTGCTGAAAACTGGATCGATGAGGCTGTGGTGACAAACATTCGTCGCTTCGTTGATGAAGGAGGCGGATTCATCGGAGTTGGTGAGCCGACGGCTTATCAGCATCAGGGAAGATACTTCCAGCTGTCCGATGTGCTTGGCGTGGACCGTGAGATGTGCTTCTCTCTCAGCACGGATAAGTATAATGAGATGGATTCCAACCACTTTATTCTGGAAGATATTGATGGGGATGTGGATTTCGGTGAGGGAACAAGCCGAATCTATGCACAGGGCAAGAATTACCAGATCCTTGCAATGGATGGAGAGTATAGCCAGCTGGTGGTTAATGAATATGGAAAAGGACACAGCGTATATTTTGCAGGTCTTCCGTATTCTCCGCAGAACTGTCGGATTCTTCTCCGCGCGATTTATTATGCGGCAGGCATGGAGAATGAGATGAAGCGTTACTATGTAACGAATGTTGATACCGAAGTGGCGGTGTTCCGGAAAACCGGAAAGCTTGCCGTAATCAACAATTCCTCGGAAGCACAGCACACCGATGTATATATCAAGGGCCGCTGTGTATATGAGCTGGATCTGGAGCCGGGCGAGATGCGCTGGGTGGATGATATTGAGTAAAGGTAACTTATGAAAGGCAAAGGTATGCGTTTCATATTTTATAAAGTAAGTACTGTTCAAAGTATAAGGAGGAAACTATAATGAAAAAGAAAGTATTAGGGGCTCTTTTAGTAGCGGCAATGACAATGTCTATGTTCGCCGGATGCGGAAGCAGCACAGACAACAAGGAAAGCAATGATGTAAAAAATGATGGAACACAGGCTGCAGCGGGGGACGATGCAGAGGCAGATGAGACTCTTACTGTGTGGGCATGGGATCCAAACTTCAACATCTATGCTTTGCAGCAGGCAGAGAAGATTTATCAGAAGGATCATCCAAACTTTAAGCTGGATATTCAGGAAAAGGTATATACAGATATCGAGACAGCTCTGATCACAGCTGCTGAGGCCGGTGATTACAGCACCCTGCCGGATATCTTCTTAATGCAGGATTATTCTTACCACAAGGATGTAACAAACTATCCTGGCATCTTTACCGATTTAACAGATTCCGGAATTGACTTCACACAGTTCTCAGCCGGTAAGTTAGCTGATTCTACAGTTGATGGAAAGAACTATGGTGTACCATTTGATAACGGTGCTACCATTATGGCAATCCGTTCGGATATGGTTGAGGCAGCAGGCCTTAAGGTTGAGGATTTCAAGGATACAACATGGTCAGAGTTCATGGAACTTGCAAAGAAGGTTGTTGACAAGAATCATGTTCCGATGCTTACTTCTTCAGGCGGATCTGAGATTATCATCGAGATGCTTCAGTCAGCAGGTGCTTCTCCAATGGTAGACGGCAAGATCGATTTAGTTGGAAATAAGGCACTCAAGAAAGCAATCGAGACATACAAGCAGCTGATCGATGAGGGAATCATGGTTGACTATACAGATTGGGATCAGTATATTGCTTCTATGAACAAGGGCATGGCAGCCGGTGTCATCCAGGGATGCTGGATCATGTCTTCTATCCAGGCGGCTGATGACCAGTCCGGAAATTGGGCAATCGTTAATATGCCTAAGTTAGATGATGTTGAAGGCGCTACAAACTACGCAAACTGTGGTGGAGCAAGCTGGGCAGTATCTTCTAACTGTAAGAACACAGACCTTGCATTTGACTTCATTAAGACAACCTTCGGTGGAAGCGTAGAGTTATATGATGACCTTCTTCCAAATGCCGGAGCAATCGCAAGCTACTTACCTGCAGCTGATTCTGATGTTTACAATGCGTCTTCAGAGTTCTATGGCGGACAGGCAGTATATAAGGATATCGTAGAGTTTGCAGGACAGGTTCCTGGAATTGATTACGGTGCATACTACTCCGATATCAGAAGCGCATTAACAGATGCGATTACAAACGTAGTACAGAACGGTGCTGATATCGACAGCGAAATCAAAAACGCTCAGGATACCGTTGAGTTTAATATTGGTGAATAATCATCGAATGTGAATAACAGGACAGTACCGGGGGTGCAGGAATGCGTTCCCGGTACTGTTGTAGGAGAGAAACATGGAAAAGAAGAAAGCAAAATTAAGTTTGGAAAAAAGGCATAATCTTACCGGATGGGCGTTTTTGCTTCCGGCAGCGATCCTGATATTTGTATTTTGTTTTTATCCGATGGCGCAGGCAATCCTGCTGTCCTTCAGAAAGACAAATGAAACCTTTACAGGACTTTCTAATTATGCCAGAATTCTTAAGGATAAAACCTTTCAGCAGTGCCTGTTTAATACCTTTTTTTACTTTTTGATCCAGGTGCCGATCATGCTGGTATTGGCACTGATCCTGGCACAACTTCTTAATAGTCCGAAGATCAAAGGAAAAGGAATTTTCCGTACTTTGATCTTCCTTCCGTGTGCGACATCGCTTGTATCTTATTCCATGATATTTAAGTCATTGTTTGCTCCGGACGGAGTTGTGAACCGGGCACTTATGGCCGTTGGATTATCTTCGGTAGACTGGTTTCAGAGTACCTGGCCGGCGCGTTGGGTCATTGTGATCGCTTTGATCTGGAGATGGACCGGTTATAATATGGTATTCTATCTTGCAGGATTGCAGAATATTGATTATTCGGTGTACGAGGCAAGCTACATTGATGGTGCGACCCCGTTCCAGCAGTTTATAAAGATTACGATTCCGCTTTTGAAGCCGACAATCCTTATGACTGCCATTATGTCAACATCGGGAACCTTGCAGTTGTTTGATGAGTCTATGAACCTGACTGCCGGAGGACCTGGCAAGTCAACCATGACATTGGCACATTACATCTACAATATCTCTTTCGTTGAGACACCGAAATTTAATTATGCGGCAGCCTTGTCCGTATGTATTCTTGTAATGGTAGCGATTCTGTCTGCAATTCAGATGAAAGTAGGTGACAAACGTGACTAAGACGAAAAAAATAATTTCCTACATAGTATTGATTCTGGCAAGTGCACTCTCCGCATTTCCTTTATATTACATGCTTTGCGGAGCAACCAATACAAGTGTTGATGTTGTCAGAGGACGCCTGATTCCGGGTTCGTATCTTTTTGAGAACTTTAAGACACTGATTGATATGCAGAATCTTGGCCTTGCAATGTTTAATTCCTTCCGCAATGCGATCATTATCACAATTGTAACACTGCTTGTATGTTCGATCGCCGGATATGGATTTGAGATTTATCATGACAAGGGGAAGGATGTATTAATGAGCATTCTGCTTCTTGCGATGATGCTTCCGTTTGTTGCGATCATGATTCCATTGTTCAAGATGTTTACTTCCTGGAAGCTGGTTAATACATGGATCGCGCTTGCGCTTCCATCCATTTCCACTCCGTTTATGATCATGCTGTTCCGACAGGCGGCCCGCTCATTCCCGCACGATATTATCGAGGCGGCACGGCTTGAGGGCCTAAGTGAGATCCAGATTTTCTTCCGGATGTTTATTCCGGTCATGAAATCTACTTACGGAGCTGCTATGACGGTAACGTTCATGAATGCATGGAACAATTATCTGTGGCCAACGATCATTTTACAGGATAACAAGGCGATCACCATGCCGATGCTTGTAGCAAACCTGAAAAGTGGATACAGTGTTGACTACGGCATGCTGATGCTTGGAGTATTGATTTGTACACTTCCGACAGCAGTCATCTTCTTATGCTTACAGAAGAGCTTTGCAAACGGAATTACAGGAGCAGTGAAATAATGCAGCAAAATTATTGTTTGAAACAAGAGGACTTGAGGGAGGCGCAGGGCGCCTTCCTTTTGGCTCAAAAGCTTGGTCTGTTGGAGGATCCTTCATGGGAAGGATTGGAAAAAAGGCGTCAGGAACATAACAAGATGCTGCAGACGATGGAGCAGGAGAATAAACGGTTCTACGGACCGCGTTATTTTTCGGCGCCGGCGTATCTGCAGTATGAATTGACGCGCCTGAAGCTGGATTTTGTCCAGCCGGTTGAGGCGGTTCGAAAGACCGGTCTGTGTCCGGACTTTGCGGAGCAGGGAAAAAAAGCTTTTTACGAACAAAACATGGATTTGTTTGGACGGTATCATGGGGACTTTTTCACATATGAAGAAGTAGAACAGATCATCGAAAAGCGGTTACGGGAGGATGCGTATGACGAACTTATCCAGGACGTATTACGTGAGTTCGAAGAACGGAAATGATTTAAAAGATGGACTGACACGCGAAAGCGCATTTGCCAGTCTTTTTGCAATCAATCATACAAGACTGCAGCCTGGCGATAAGGTTTTGCTTGAACGCGGCAGTGTGTTTTACGGACAGTATCTGCAGGTGACGGACAGCGGCAGCGAGGATGCATCGATTGTGATCGGGGCATATGGGGACGGAGCCGCGCCGCGTATCGAAGCCTGCGGACAGGGAATCTGGTATCAGGATTATGGGAATCCGCTGGATGCGCCAACGCATGTATATCATGGCTATGTATCTTCGGCAGTCTTGTTGTATGATGCGGAATATATCGTGGTAGAGGATCTGGAGATCACCAATGAAGGCAGAGAAATTATTGGAGAACGGTATTCGCTTGGGGATAAGATGAATCGTACCGGTGTTGCAGTCGTTGCGAAGGACAAAGGCGTGCGGCATGGAATTACGCTCCGGAATCTGCTGATCCATGATGTGAATGGAAATGTGTATGACAAGCACATGAATAACGGTGGTATCTACATGACGGCGCTGCGCCCGGAATTTGAGGAGGTTACGGGTGTTGCACGTTATCAGGATGTCACGGTTGCAGGCTGTTTTGTGTATCAGGTGAGTCGTTGGGGGATTGCAGTGGGCTACACCTATGCACATGAACAATTTCAGGGAGCGGAACTTGAGGAAGAGACTTTTTTAAAGTACGGGCATGAGAATATACGGATCTGTGATAATTATGTGAAAGCAGCCGGGGGGGACGGCATTACGGCAATGTATGCACTGCGTCCGTTGATCGAACATAATATGGCAGATTCCATCGCCTGTGAGATCAATGACAGAATCTATTGTGAACCGGGCGAGAGAATGGGGAAGGTAGCGGCAGGCATCTGGCCGTGGAAGTGTAAGGATGCATTATTTTGCTATAATGAAGTCACAGATACAAGATTGAATCAGGATGGTATGGCATATGATGCGGATTCCGGGGATGGAACGGTCTATGAATACAATTATAGCAGGATGAACGAGGGTGGCTGCGTGATGTTTTGTTTGCAGGAGGCTATCCATAATACCTTCCGCGGCAACATCAGCTACGATGATCTGGGAGGAACGATCAGTCCATCGGAGAATCCGGATGCGCTGCTGGAGGACAATGTTTTTTATGTGCGCGAGGGAGTTCCTTTTGTACGGAAAAATATGGACGGTGGCAAGTTCACGCAGGTAAATGATCGAATTCTTGGTATAGATGAGAATAAAAAGCAAGAATTCTAAAAAATAGAACAACTTGTTGCATAGACAGGTTGAAAACGATCCGATAATATTTGCGTAAGTGTAAATGTTAAAAGAGGCAACTTATCAATGCAGGGAGGTAAAATATGAAGAGAACTTATGAAACCCCGATTATTGTTGCAAACCATAACCTTGCTGAGGGTGTGTATTTAGCAAGCGGACAAAAAATTGGAAGTCTGGATGTGTCGTATTTTGGTACTATGGATAAATGGAACGGAGGCGGCAAGGGAGTCGCACAGATCTCATGGTCGGGAATTGATGGAACCGTTTCTCTTTCGATTACATTTAATGATACAATCGATGATGTAGAGGCCACGGGTGCGTCGGTGCAGAAATCATTTTCAGGAAAGACGGTTCACCTGACGTTCAGCGGAGCCGAAACAGGACCGATTTCGTTGGGAGTTCACTTGAATCATGGAACAAGCATCGATGATCTTAATGTAATTGATTACGATTATACAGTTTCATAAGATATTTGCCGTCGGATGGGATGGCGTTGGTTCGCAGTTAAATTGAATAGCCAGGAAGTATAAGCCGCACTGTTTTAGTACAGTGTGGCTTATTTTTGTCTGATTATGGCATCTGCAATTCATGGGGTTCATTTTCACAGGCGGGTTTACGATGTAAAAAAAGAACACGAAATTATAAGAAATTGTGCCATTTTTTAGAATCCCTTTATTGGAGCGTATTGCGGATTATGGTATAATTAGTTATTAATCAAACATAGAATTCGGAGTAGAAATGGGAGCAGATAAATCTTATCAGTTAAGACATGCAGCGGGCCGGTACTGGCTGCTTGATATGCAGCAGGAGGGGCTTACATACAGGAAACCGATCGAACTGAACGAATGTGCCGCGTTTATTTGGGAAACTTATACAAGCGGACAGACGCAGGATCAGATTGCATCGGAACTTCAGAAGAACTATGGGATCCCCATGGAGCAGGCGAGAGAAGACACGCAGCAGTTTATCATGCGCTTGAGGGAGCAAGGTTTGATATGAACATTTTATTAGTCGGAAAGAACAGTAATTTTACCCAATTACTGGTGGAAAAACTAGATAAAGAAGGTCATAGAATCTTTCTTCTGACGGAAGAACCGAAGACGGTTCGCGCTTCAAGAAAGATTTTTGAGAGTTATCATTTTTCGTATGAAGATTCCTGCATCCGGGATGTGCTTTCAAGTATTCAGCCGGATGCCGTCATTTTCATGGGCGCATATGATCATTACTTCAAGTGGAGTGGTACGCAGAATTGGGCGGGAAAGTATACTTCCGGACTTTTGAACGTATTGCTTTCCTTTCTTGCTGTCAGCGAGGGACGGTTCATTTATCTGTCATCGGAAGAAGTATTCCAGCAGGAGTATGGTTATGTGATCACGGAGGATGAGCCGAGTGCAGCGATTACGACAAGAGGGCAGGCAATCGCAGTGGGTGAGAACATCTGCAAATATTACCAGGATATGGGAAAGCAGGTCATAACCTTACGATTGGATCATTTATACGGCACACCGACACGTGCGGAGGAGGCACAGGATATCTGTGCGCGCATGTGCATTGAGGCTTTGGAGACGGGAGAGATTCTGATCGATGAGAACCAAAGCGTAGCACTTCTTCATGTCGGCGATGCCATCGAATTCATCTATCAGGTTGTCGCTGCTTCGAATGTGAAGGAGCACCTGTACCAGATCTCATCCGGTGAACCGGTATCGCAGAGACTGATCGCAGAGACGATCGCATCGGCTCTAAGCGGGGATGTTACGATTGTGGAGAATCCTAAGACGCAGCGCAGAGAACCGATTCTGTCGAATGAGCGTTACAAGCAGGAGTTTGGCATGCGCATTTTCCACAAGCCGCAGGCAGAGATTGCCGCACTTACGAAGCATATACAGAAGCATTCCGATCTCTTTGTGACAATCGACCGCAAGCCGCGCACACTTTTGGAGAGAATCCGTCACGGAGCGCGCTCGTTTTTGCCGGCGTTGTTGCCGTTTATTGAGAACTGTATCTGTTTTATCCCATTTTTTATGTTGAATAACCGCGCGGTCGGACGGGAATATTTTCAGAATATTGACTTCTATCTGTTGTATGTATTGCTTTTTGCAATCGTGCACGGACAGCAGCAGGCAATCTTTTCTTCGCTTCTTGCAGTGGCAGGCTATTGCTTCCGCCAGATGTATCACCGAAGCGGCTTTGATGTCATGCTGGACTATAATACTTACATATGGATCGCGCAGCTTCTGATCCTCGGTCTGGTTGTCGGTTACATGCGTGACCGATTGCGTGTGATCGCGGAGGAGGAGCAGCACGAAGTCGATTATCTGTCGAAACAGATTGATGATATCACGGACATCAACGTGAGCAACATAAGAGTGAAGGAACTTTTGAGCACACAGCTCATCAACCAGAGTGACAGTTTCGGTAAGATTTATGAGATTACCTCCAGTCTGGATCAGTACGAGCCGAGCGAGGTGTTATTCTACGCGGCAGAAGTGCTTGCTCGATTGATGGGAAGTCATGATGTAGCAATCTATACGGTTGCCAACCGATCGTACGCCCGTCTTTTCTCTGCAACATCACACAAGGCGCGAAGCCTCGGCAACTCCATCAATTATCCGCAGATGGAGGATATGTATGCGGAGCTGAAGGAGAAGAAGGTATACATTAACAAAAGCATGGATGAGCATTATCCGCTGATGGCCAATGCCATCTATTCCGAGGATGAGATGCAGCTGATCCTGATGGTGTGGGGCATTCCGTGGGAGCGCATGACGCTCGGGCAGGCAAACATGTTGACCGTCATCGGTTATCTGATCCAGAACGCCGTCCTGCGTGCCAACCGCTATATGTCTGCGCTTGAGGAGCAGCGTTACATAGAGGGTACTAACATTCTTGAGCCGGAGGCATTCCACTCACTGGTTAAGGCTTATATGAATGCGCACGAGAAGCAACTGACCGAGTGTGCATTGATCCAGATTACATCAACTAATCTGTCGCGCGAGGAGATCGGACAGAAACTCGTCAAGCTTATGCGTCAAAGCGATTATGTCGGGGTATTCGAGGATGGCAGAATCTATGCGCTGCTTGCGAATACGAATGCAAAAGATGCGCAGTTTGTTGAGAACCGGTTCCGTGAGGTCGGACTGCAGTGTGAGATACAGGAGGAGATTGTTGTATGACAAGATCGGAGCAGGTATTTTTGCTGATTCTCATCCTGAATACAATGGTTGCGATCGGATATCTGATCTGCTGCATGGTTCGTAACGGATGGAAGGCGCCGCGAAGAAAGGAATATTGGATTAAGACCATTGTCATGATCATCTGCCCGCTTGTGGGACCGGCATTTTTTCTGGCCGTGTGGTTTGTGTATTATCTGCTTTTTCATCAGGATGTGGACTTGGAGGACGTTGTGTTTTCCAAGGAACGCGTGGAGACGCACCTGAAGGCGGATGAGGAGCAGGAAGGCAATATGGTTCCGATCGAGGAAGCGCTTGTTGTCTGTGACAAGGATAATCTCAGAACGCTTGTGATGAATGTTGTGCGAGGGGATGTTGAGAAGTCTCTGTCTTCGATTGCGCTGGCACTCAATAGTGAGGATTCCGAGACGTCGCATTACGCAGCAACGGTGCTGCGCGATGTGTTGAATGATTTCCGCGAGCAGGTGCAGGAGCTGCATATTGCGATCAACCGCAAGGAAAAAGGCTGGGATGATTATGCATGCATCCTGATCGAATATATGCACGGCATCTTATCGCAGGATGTATTTCAGGAGGCAGAACAGACGGAATTTATAGCAATCATGGAGGAGGCGTGTCTGCTTCTCTATGAGCAGATGTATTACCGGCTGAAGCCGGTTTATATCCAGTGGCTGTGTGATCTGCTGCTGGGTGTGCGAGAGTATGAAAGAATGCGTAAGTGGTGTGAGCGGAGCCGGGATCTGTATCCGGATGAGCTTTCTACTTATGTATGTTATCTGAAATATTATTTCACAGTGGAGAAGAAAAAGGAGTTCTTCGAGGAACTCGATCGACTGAAGAAGTCGAATATTGTGATTGACCGGGAGACGCTGGAACTGATCCGGACTTTCACGTAGCAATCTATGATTTTTAGGAAGGAAACGCATGGTATCTCGTCGAAATTATGTTACGATCGCGATCATGTTTCTGATTCTGTTTTTTATGTTTCAGTTTACAGGCGTGATGAAGAACCAGTTAAATCAATATGGTGTAAATGAATACGAGATGAATGACCAGACCGATCTGGGAGCACAGGATACGTTTGATGCATCCGCAGTTCGCTCTGCCGCGCAGAAGGTGGCATATATCGGTCCGCAGAGTTCGAATGTCCGCGACGTTGTGTACTGGTGGTGTACCTACACGAAGCGTGCGTTTACAAGCTATGCTTCTTTGGAAGAATGTACCTACTTAGAGTCGGACAAACCGGATATGGTCGTGCTGGATGGACAGCTCGTAGTGGACAACGTGGATGACGCGATCGTGAAACGCTGGGCGGATGACGGCATTGACCTTGTGTTTTCCGGAATGCCAGAGAATGCGCATTTGCGCGGAAGTATCCAGTTAAAGGATCTGCTCGGAATATCAAGGGTGTTACAGAATGAGGTGCAATTGACCGGAACCCATCTGTTTGGAGGCTTCCTGCTTGGCGGAGAGGCAGTCTATGAGGCGAAGGACGAGGAGGAAGCTGCGGAGCGCCAGGATATGGATTTCACGATTCCGTGGTATGTGACCGGAGCTGGTACCAAGACGTATATGGTCGGGCTGATTTCTGATTCCGTATACAAGGAGAATATGACGACATCCCTGCGACAGACTTACGCAACATTGGACAGGAATTCGTTAAAAAATATGGTGCTTCCGGCGCTGATCTGGAGACATGGAACCGAGAATGCAAGTGTATTCTGCGTGAACGGAGATTTCCTGTCGGATATATCCGGGGTCGGAATCCTCGAAGCGATGGTTGCAGAGGCGAATACCTATGACATTTATCCCGTGGTCAATGCGCAGAATCTGGTTGTGGCAAACTTCCCTGCGTTCACCTCGGAAAATGCGACACGCATACAGGAATTGTACAGCCAGTCCGCGGAGGCAGTATACAAAGAAGTCATCTGGCCGTCCCTGTCGGCGCTCAATACGCGGACGAATATGAAGATGACGTGTATGCTCACGCCGCAGCTTAATTATGAGGATCGCGAAGAACCGGGCGGAAGCAATGTAGAATATTACTTAAAGCTTCTCAAGGAGGAGCATAACGAGGCGGGATGGAGCGGAAGTACGACTTCGCAGCTATCGGTCAATGAGAAGTTGCAGCAGGATCGTAATTTCTGGAAGCAGTATGCACCAGATTACGCATTCCGGTCGTTGTACCTGAGCGATGCGGCGCAGAAAGAGAATTTATCGACAGAAGAGAATGCCTCGCTTCGAACAATGGTTGTCAACGAAGACGATGCAACTTTCCCGATCGTCTCATACGATACGTCGGGACTTACGGAGCAGCGCGTGACAAGTACCGGTGCGTCACACACTTTTATGGATGATTTCCGGCTGAAAAGCATGGAGACGGCTTTGGCCTATTCGAATATTACACTCGATCTGTACAAGGTAACATATCCTGAGTCGGACGAGGATTCGTGGCAGAATCTGATGAAGAAGATCTCGGCGAATGTTGCGACATTCTGGAAGGAGTATGCGTCCTTTGCGCAGACCTCGCTTTCGGAGTCGGATCTGCGGATCCGGAGATTTCTCGCTTTGTCCTATGAGCAGGAGCGGAAGGAGGATACCATCTATGTATCCATTCAGCATTTCGAGGATCAGGCATGGTTTATGCTGCGTTTAAGCGGCGAAGATGTGGATTCGGTCAAAGGCGGCTCGTTTGAAAAGATCGAGGATGGCGTCTATCTGATCGAGGCTCAGGAGGCGGATATTGCGATCTATGTCAAGCAGCAGGATACGCTGCATTATAACAGTTCGAATGGGAAACAGGGAGGTGGATCATGAGAATCTGTATCGTGGCAGAGGGCTGCTATCCGTATATGGTGGGCGGTGTATCCAGCTGGGTACACAGCATGATCAGGCAGTTCCCGGATTATGAATTTATTATTCTCGCGATCGTTGCCAACCGGTCGTTTCGCGGAAAATTCAAATATGAATTGCCGGAGAATGTGATCGAGGTATATGAATTATATCTCGATGACTGCGACTGGACCGGCGATTATGGCAAGCGGCATCGCCGCATCAAACTAAATAATCAGGAATATGAGGCACTCAAAAGCTTGCTTCTCAATCAGAATGTGGATTGGGAGACGTTGGTACATTTGTTTAACGAGAAGAAATTTTCTCTCAATGATTTTCTGATGGGGGAGGATTTCTTTCAGGCGGTATTGGAATGCTATCAGATCCGCTATCCGGAAATCCTGTTCTCGGATTTTCTGTGGACGATGCGCTCCATGTATCTGCCGCTTTTTCACACACTCAAGATGTATCTGCCCAAGGCGGATCTCTACCACTGCGTTGCGACCGGTTATGCCGGTGTACTCGGTAGTATGGCGAAGATCAAATACGGCAGCAGGCTTCTGATCTCGGAGCATGGAATCTATACGCGTGAGCGTGAGGAGGAACTGATCCGTGCCAAGTGGGTTGAAGGTGTCTACAAGAATATATGGATTGAACAGTTCCGTAAGATGTCGATGCTTGCATATGAGCGGGCGGATCTTGTGACCAGCCTGTATGCGCACGCAAGAGAGCTGCAGATCGAGCTTGGCTGTCCAGAGGAGAAGACAGTCGTAACACCGAACGGAATCGATGAAACGCGTTTTGTAAATCTGACACGACCGGATTTTATGAGTCCGGATCAGATTCATATCGGTGCAATCCTTCGTGTGACACCGATCAAGGATGTTAAGACGATGCTTCGCGCCTTTGCGTATGCGAAGGAGAAGCTGCCGAATTTGAAGCTTTGGATTATGGGTCCGACCGATGAGGATGAGGAATATGCTAAGGAGTGTTTTGATATGGTGGAACTGATCGGAGCGGACGATGTGGAGTTCACGGGACGTGTCAATGTTGCGGATTATATGGGTGGTCTGGACATGACAATCCTGACGAGTATCAGTGAGGGACAGCCGCTTACGATTCTTGAGAGTTACGCGGCGCATAAGCCTGTGATCGCGACGGATGTCGGCAACTGCAGGGGTCTGATCTACGGTGAGGATGATGATTTCGGTGCTGCGGGAATTCTGACGCATATCATGAATGTGGCGGAGATTGCGGATGCGATGGTAAAGCTCGGCAAAAGCAGACAGCTTCGCGAAAAGATGGGTGAGGCAGGTTATAAGCGTCTAATGCGCAAGTATCGTGTGGAAGATATGCGTAAGACGTACAGTGATATTTATTGGAAGTTTGAAGATATCGATTGGTAAGGAGTAAGTCAGAGGATGGCTGGAATTGGCGTAAAACTTCAGAAAATTTTTGATAAGAAATCCATTGCAGCGCATTTGGTCGGTTTTGTCTACAGTACGATCTCTACGGTTGCACCGATGTTCGTTGTCATTGGCAATATTATGCTGATGAGTTATGTGCTTGGATACGACACGTTAAGTTATGCGAGACGAGGCCTTTTCTCGGGAACGATACTGTATATTTTTATCTTTTCCCTGTTGACGGCGGCTCCGTTCAATGCGGTACTGTCGCGCTATATGTCGGATGTGATCTATGAGGAGCGGTATGACAATATCTTGTCGTGCTACTATCTGGGGTTGATTTTGAATATTGTACTCAGCTGCCTGTTTGGCATTCCGTTCTGCATCTGGGAATATGTGGTCGGCCATGTGCATCTTCTGTTTGTGTTTACCGGATTCTGCGGTTATATCTCGCTGGTGCTGGTGTTCTACTCGATGCTGTATCTGTCGATATGTAAAGATTATCAGAAGATTTCGTTTTATTTTTTGCTTGGAATGGTGTTTGCTTTCCTGTTGTCACTTTTCCTTGTGTGGGGATGCAAACGCGATATTGCTTACAGCATGCTGCTGGCACTCAGCTGCGGATTCTTCCTGACGGCGGTACTTGAGGCGGCAACGATCAAGCGTTATTTTAAGACGAACAGCAACTGCTACAGGGAAGTGCTTGCGTATTTCAAGAAATACTGGCAGCTGATCGTGGTCAATTTCCTCTATACATTGGGACTTTATATTCACAATTTTGTATTCTGGAACAGTGATCTGCGGATGGTGGTGGCGGACAGCTTCGTCTATGCACCGATGTATGATCTGGCAACCTGTATTGCGATGTTCACGAATATTTCTGCTACGATCATTTTTATTTCCCGCGTGGAGATGCACTTTCACGGACGCTACAAAGCGTATTCCGAGGCTGTCACCGGAGGGCGCTGGCGGGATATCCGGAATGCGAAGAACCGCATGTTCCGGCAGCTGGCGGCAGAACTTTTAAACCTCGTGCGTATCCAGTTTATCATCACGGTTGTGGTGTATCTGGTCTGTGTGATCGTGCTTCCAGCGTATGGATTTGGTGGAGAGGTCTTACAGATCTATCCTTGTCTGGCGGTCGGATATTTTGTGTTGTTTTTGTTCTATGCAGAAATCATTTTCCTGTATTATTTCAACGATACGAACGGTGCGCTTCTTGCGACCGTTACATTTTGTCTGTTTACATTCTTAGGAACGCTTGTCTCGTCGCAGCTGAGCAGTATCTGGTACGGGATGGGACTTGTGTTTGGAAGTTTTATTGGATTTACGATCGGATATTTTCGTATTCGCTGGCTGGAGAGGCATCTGGATGAGCACATCTTCTGCAAAGGCGAATTGTTCCCGGCGAAGAATGAACCAAGGCCGTCTTCGCTGGTATATAAGAGAGAGACACCAAAGAAACGAAAGGGGAAGAAAGCATGATAACAATTTTTCGAACTCTTATGGTAGTAACCGGAATCGTATTTCTGCTGTGGGATTTCTATTCTTACGCGAAGCAGAAACTCAACGAAAGCATGGGCATGATCTGGGGCTTCGTATCGCTTGCTTTGATCATCACCGGAGCAGTGCCGGCATTGTCGGGTGAGGTGAGCGAGTGGCTTCTGATCTGTCTGTTTATTATCTGCCTTCTGCTTTTGTTCCTGCTTTTTAAGGTGACGAAGGCAGTGTCGGTTCTTACAATGAAGAATCAGGAGCTGGCGATGCAGGTATCGCTTTTGAATCAGGAAAATGAGAAGATTTTGCATCAACTGGGGATTTTGAAGGATGAGAAAAAAGATACTGTTCGTCATTAATACATTTTCGCGTGCGGGGGCGGAGACGGCTTTGCTTGATCTGCTGCGCAAGATGGACGAGAGGAATCGTGAATCGGGGAAAATACAATATGATCTCTCGCTTTTTGTGCTGATGGGACAGGGAGAGCTTGCAGGAAAGTTGCCGGAGAGTGTACACTTATTAAATAAAAACTATTGCATGGAATCGGTTCTTGAACCGCGTGGCAAACGCCATATGGTGTGTACCGTGCTGAAGGCATTGTTATGCCGGGGGACAGGCATTAAGCTTGCGCCGTATATGCTTCGGGCGTACCGGCAGATGCGGCGGAGCGGACAGGTTCGCATGGACAAGATACTGTGGCGTGCATTGTCGGATGGAGAGGTACGGCTGGATGAGACGTATGATCTTGCGATTGCTTTCCTGGAAGGCGGATCCGCGTACTATGTAGCGGATCATGTGAAGGCGAAGAAGAAGGCGGCGTTCATACACATCGACTATGAGAGAGCCGGATATTCCAGAGAACTGGATCAGAATTGTTATCGGAAGTATGATGCGCTTTTTCCAATCGGGGAGCAGGTGCGAAGGCAGTTTGTGAAGGTGTATCCGGAATGTGCGGATCGCACGAAGATTTTTCATAATATACTGGATGTGGACAAGATTCGTGCACGGGCGCAGGAACCGGGCGGCTTTATGGATTCTTATGATGGCATACGGATTCTTACGGTCGGAAGACTGACGGAGCAGAAGGCGTATCCTGTTGCAATCGAAGCGATGCGGCTGTTGAAGCAGCAGGGCGTGAAGGCACGCTGGTATGTGCTCGGCGAAGGCCCGGAGCGGGAAATGCTGGAGCAGCAGATTGCAAAAGCCGGATTGCAGGAAGACTTCCTGCTGCTGGGGGCAACAGATAATCCGTATCCGCATTTTGCACAGACCGATATTTATGTACATGCCACGCGCTATGAGGGCAAAAGCATTGCAATCCAGGAAGCACAGATTCTGGGCTGTCCGATCGTTGCTTCTGATATTAACTGGGAACAGATCGAGCAGGGAAAGGACGGATTGTTATGTTCGCTTGATGCGAAGGCGGTTATGGAAGCGATTCTGACGTTGATTGAAGATCCGGATATGCGAAAGCGCTTTGGACAGGCTGCGTTGCAGAAGACGGCCAGCTTTACGGAAGATATTCGTCTGTTTGACCGGCTGCTTGAGGATGAATCTGAAATGTATGTAAAACGGAGACTGGACGAACAGAAAAACGTTTGAAATAAGGAAACTAAGTATGGAAGAAAAGAAACAAAAAGACCTGCTGATCATTATGCCGGCCTACAATGAGGAAAAAAATATTGTGCCGGTTCTGGAAAAACTGGAGAGACCGGAGATTGCTGAGATCGCGGATGTTCTCGTTATGAATGATGCGTCATCGGATTCGACCAACTGGGTGGTAAAATCCCACGGTCACACATTGGTAACACATGTGTTTAATCTTGGATACGGAAGTGCACTGCAGCTCGGCTACAAATATGCGATCAGGAGAGATTATAAGTATGTGATCCAGATGGATGCAGATGGTCAGCATGATGTATGTAATATTCCGAAACTTTATGAGAGACTGAAGACGGCGGATGCAGACGGAAGATATCCGGATATTGTTTTGGGATCGCGTTTCATGAAAGAGAGCACGAGCTATCCGATTTCATTATTGCGGAAGGTGGCATATGCATGGTTTCGACAACTGATACGTTCCTTTACAGGAAGAAAGATTACAGATCCGACGACGGGACTTCAGGGACTCAGCCGCAAAGCTGTACTGTATTATTCAAAATATAAGCATTTTGATGACCGGTATCCGGATGCGAATATGATCATCCAGATGATCCTTCTCGGATTTCGGATCGACGAGATTCCGGCAGTCATGCATACCAGAACAGAGGGCAAAAGCATGCATGCGGGACTTAAGCCGATCGTGTATATGTTTCGCATGACATTTTCGATATTGGCAGTTGTATTTCGGGTAAAGGTGTTAAAAATTGACGCGGGCGCAGGAGAGATGGATGAGAAGACGTGCTAAGATTTCGTTTCGGAAGGCTTCACTGCAGGATCTTTGTGGTGATTATATCAGCCCGAGCAGAGGCTGGTATCACATCTATACGTTCCGACCGGATCAACAGGATGAGGAGCAGCTCCGGTGGCTTCCGTTTGAGGATCATGAAACAATTGCATTGCTTCGACTGGATATCGGGGCATTTCGAAGCAGTTCGATCGATGATAAGACGCTTGCTTTTATTCAGCGTATTCTGACGCGTTTTGCGGAGGCGGGGAAAGACATCATTCTGCGCATCCTGTATGATGTGGATGGCAGAGGGATGGCGCATGAACCGGCGGCTTTTGATCTAGTGTGTGACCATATGAGAAGTATCGGAAGTGTTGTGGCAGAGCACGCGAGGGAGATTCTTCTGGTGCAGGGACTTTTTGTTGGAAGCTGGGGAGAGATGCATGATTCTAAGTATCTTGATCCGAAATCGATTCGCAGGCTTTATGTGACGTGGCGGCAGGCAACCGGAGGAATGATTCCGATCTCGGTCAGGAAGCCGGTGCATATGCGGATACTGGAAACGGATGATACCGTTGACGCACGAAAGAAGCATGCAAGGACACAACTGTCGAAAAAAGCGAGAATTGGATTGTATGATGACGCGATGCTGGCAGATGATACCCACATGGGCACATTTGGTGATAAGACCCGCAGAGAGGCATCTTATGAAGAAAGCTGGCGCGCAAAAGATGAGTATGCTTTTATCCACAAACGGATGAATCAGGTGCCGGTCGGCGGTGAAGCAATCGGTGGGAAAGAATTGGGCAGCAGTGAGATTGTGGAGCAGCTTAAGGCGCTTCCGGTCAGCTATCTGAACAGCATTTATCAGCCCAAAGTAATGGAACACTGGAAGGCGCTTGCGTCGCCGGAAGGGGAATCGTTGTATGCGTATATCGGAAATCATATGGGATATCGGTTTGTTGTAAAAGATGTCAGCTGCAAACGGGGACGACTTTGCATTACGATCGCGAACGATGGATTTGCTCCACTTTATGAGAATGCAAGGTTACGGCTGATTATGGTGAACCCGCAGAAACATCGGCAAAGCCGGACTTTGAATATGGATCTTCGAACGATAACGCCTGGAACCTGTAAATTGGTGCATGCCGATTTACGGAAGGCGTTTTGTGAACAATTTTCTGCGGAAAAAGAAATTTCTAACGTGGAAAACGAAGAGAAATACGGCGTAGCAAGTGGATATCGATTCTATCTTGAAATGATTCGAAGCCGGGACGGACGGGCGATTCGCTTCGCAAATGAAGGGGCGGATGAGCGGTTGTGGATCGGAAGCATGGAGTTAAGGAGTTAAGAAACAAAGATGCAGGAAAATCAGATGATTGATTTTGTGATACCGTGGGTGGATGGAAGTGATCCAGCGTGGCAGAAGGAGCGCGATGCGAAAGCCGCGCAGCTTGGCAGTATGGAGCGATGTGATAACCGGGGCGAGCGGTATCGTGACTGGGATAATTTAAAATACTGGTTTCGCGGTGTGGAGAAGTTTGCGCCGTGGGTTCATAAGATTTATTTCGTGACCTGGGGACATCTCCCGGAGTGGCTGGATGTACAGCATCCGAAGCTTGTGATCGTTCGGCATGAGGATTATATTCCAAAGGAATATCTGCCAACGTTCAATTCGCATACGATCGAGTGGAATCTGCATCGGATTCATGGATTATCGGAGAATTTTGTTTATTTTAATGATGATATTTTTCTGCTGCGGGAGATGAAACCATCGGACTTTTTTGTGGATGGAAAGCCGAAGGATATGCTGGCACTGCAACCGGTCGTTACCAATGTTTCTGATCCGGTTATGCCATATATCTATTTGAATAACAGCATGGTATTAACCAAATATTTTGATAAACGCAAGAACATGAAAGCACAGCCGGGAGCGTATTGGCATGTGGGATATCCGTTTTTGTATTTTGGGTACAATTTATTGGAAACGGTTTTCCCAAGATTTACCGGATTCTATACGGTTCATGGACCATCTCCGCTGAAGAAGGAAACATATCGCGCGTTGTGGGAGAAAGAAGAGGAATTATTGGATCAGACCTGCATGCATCCGTTTCGTGATGCAAAGGATGTAAGCCAGTATCTGCTTCGCGAGTGGCAGAAGTTAAGCGGAAATTTTGTCCCGGCAAATGTAGCAAAATTATGCCGGTACTTTGATGTTGATGATCAGAACCGGGCGTTGATCGATACGATAGAGAAACAGAAAGCAAAATGTGTCTGCATCAATGAGGCTAATGTCCCGTTTGATTTTGAGCAGGCCAAGAAGCAGATCAATCAGGCGTTCGTAACAATTTTGCCAAAGAAGAGTGCATTTGAATTATAGCATTGTATGGGAGTAAAATGACCATCATAATCTGAGACAATAGAAAGGAGAGACGCTGCGATGACAGAGAGAAGCAGAACTGAATATTCCGCAATCAATACAACCGTAGCGGTAATCTCCCGAATGGTTGCAATCCTTATGGGGTTTGTGACGCGAGTCATATTTACACATACATTGAGCGAGAGTTATGTCGGTATCAATGGTTTGTTTACAGATATCTTAAACGTGCTGTCGCTCACAGAACTTGGCGTTGGAACAGCGATTACCTATGCGTTGTACCGGCCGATTGCGGAGAAAGATATTCGAAGACAGCAGATATTGATGCGCATGTACCGGACTTTTTATCGCGGTACTGCCATCTGCGTCGCGGTTGCAGGGCTTGCTTTGATCCCATTTATGGATGTATTCATGAAAAACCGACCGGATGTGGATCATCTGATCCTGATCTATTTGTTGTATCTGGCGAATTCAGTGCTTTCCTATCTGCTGGTATATAAGAGGACACTGATCGAAGCATATCAGATGAATTATCTGGTACTAATGTATCAGACTGCTTTTCTTGTGATTCAGGATATCTGTCAGATTGTGGTCCTTGTTACGACACACAATTTCATTCTTTTTCTAGTGATCTACATTGTGTGTACCGTGATGAACAATGTTTTGATCTCAAAGAAAGCGGATCAGTTGTTTCCATACTTGAAGGAACCTTGTCACGAGAAGCTTCCGGAAACAGAGAGGCACGATATCTTTCGTAACATTAAGGCAATGCTTATGCACAAGCTGGGAAATGTAGTGGTCAATAACACCGACAATCTGATTCTTTCATCGTTTGTGGGAGTTATCACCGTCGGTGTCTATTCGAACTATTATCTTTTGATCGGCTCAATCCGGCAGGTGCTGGATCAGGTTTTTGCCGGGATTACTGCCAGCGTCGGTAATCTGGGAGCAACGGAAGAAAGCGACCGCATACAGGATATTTTCGAATTGTCCTTCTTCATAGGACAGTGGCTGTATGGGTTTGCAGCAATCTGTCTCTACGAATTGTTGAATCCGTTTGTAGAGATTTCCTTCGGAAAAAACTATGTGTTTACGCGGGATATCGTGCTGATCCTGTGCATCAATTTCTTTATCAACGGAACGCGCAAAGCGGTACTTACTTTCCGCGATTCTATGGGATTGTTCTGGTTTGACCGTTACAAGGCTTTGGTGGAGGCGGCATTAAATCTTGTCATCTCGATTGTGTTGGTGAAAATGTGGGGAACGCTCGGCGTGTTTCTTGGAACATTGGCAAGTACGCTTTTGACATCCGTTTGGGTGGAACCATACGTGTTTTATAAACATCGATTACGGAAATCTCCGGCACGCTTTTATCTGCAGTACGCGGTCTATGTTGTAATCATGGCATTGGTGTGGATTCTGACGGACCGGATCTGTAACAATGTGACTGGCGATCTGTGGTTTATTCTTCTGGTTCGCCTTCTGATCTGCGTGATCGTGCCGAATGTGCTGCTGCTTGTTGTATATTTTCACAAGAAAGAATTTATCCGGCTGAGGGGGCGCGCCGCAGCTATGTTAGAGAAAAGGAGAAAAAGGCATGGAACAACGCTTAAGTAAAGAACAACTTGAACTTTGCCACCTGCTTTCTCTGGCTTTACATGGAAAGAAAGCGGGGCCACCTGATCCAGATGTGGATTATTCGCGTGTGGTTGCAATTGCACAGAAGCATCAGGTGACGCCCCTGTTGCATCCGGTATTGGAAGAGATGGAATTGCCGGAATCGGTGTGGAATATCATAGATTTAAGAGGCGAGCAGGCAGTGCGGCAAAGCTATCGCCTGCTGATGCTCAGCCGCTATGTGATTCGTTTATTGCAAAAGCACGATATCGATGCAATTTTGCTGAAGGGAAGCGGGACAGCCGCATGGTATCCGGTACCGGAACTTCGAAAATCCGGAGATGTGGATTTATTATTAAAAGACGAAACAGAGGCTCATAGAGCTTTAGAAATCTTAAATGAGAAAGGATTTCAAACGACCGGGAACCAGCTTGCACATCATCATATCGTGTGTGAGAGTCCGGATCGTATTTCAATCGAGCTTCATATGTCTCTTGCAGAGCCTTTTGACAGTGTGAAGATTAACCAATATCTTGTGGCTCAGCAGGCAGAGTATTTTACGAATCGGAGAGCCGTCAACTCCATGGGGGTTGCATTTCAACTGGCATCGGACGGATATCATGCTTTTTATCTGCTTCTTCATATGCTGCAGCATTATGTGAGGGCGGGATTTGGCATAAAGCTTCTGTGTGATTGGGTTGTTTTCTGGGAATCGGATGTGTCGGACGATGAAAAAATCAAATTTCTTCGTCTCGTGAGGGAGAGCAAAACTCTTGGTTTTGCTGCAATGATGACACGCGTCTGCGTGCGGTATCTCGGTTTACAGGAAGAAAAGATGGCTTTTTTATTGCAGGAATCTGATACCATCAAAGCAGAGAAGCGTATGGATCTGATCGAAGAATTGATGGCGGAAATTTTTGAAGCAGAAGAATTTGGACATTCCGGGCAGGATCGTATGGTTACGCTTCGCGGTACAAAGATTACGGATTATGTGAGGGAATTTCATCATCAGATGAAGCTGACATATCCTCGTGCTGGTAGAATTGTTGTGTTGTATCCGCTGCTTTGGGTCATGACATTGTGTGGATTCCTGTACCGGAACCGGACGCTGCGCAAGGTGTCCAGCCGGCAGATTCTGCAGAAGGCAAAGAAACGCAGTCAGATTACGGAACAGATGAGGCTTTTTCGCTGACAATAACAGGAAGGTGGATTTAGAAACATGGTTTATTGGGCCGTGGAATATAGCAAAGTTTTTATCGCATATATGGCGCTCATGTACATATGGCCGATGGTCGTATTTCGCAAGTATCTTGCGCCGAAAAGCAGAACCTATCGTTTCGCGTTCTGTTCGACGGTGCAGGTTGTTATCGTGAATACGGTTGTGCTTCTTCTTGGACTTGTGCATCTGTTGAACCGGTGGACGATGATTCTGGTGTTTTACGGAGTGTTCATTGGATCTATTTTGTGGAAGAGGAAGTTTCATGGAGATGGGATACGAAAGATCCGGCAGGTGCTTGTTGGAACCAGAGGCGTAAAGCTTTTTTTGACACAGATATGGTCTTCTCTTAGACATTGGATCAAAAATGTTGTCAGAAAGATATGGAAATGGACAAAAGGCAGAAGAATTGAATATCTGACGCTTGGTGTGATCGTTGTCTATGGAATCATCTATTTTTCATACGGAACCTATGTGGATCATTCCTATGGATTTGGTGATATGTATACGCACCATTCCTGGATATACGGATTGATGGAGGGAAAGATTTTCTCTGCCGGTATTTATCCGGAAGCAATGCATTGTTTTATCTATGCGATGCGTCAGTTGTTTGGTGTTCGTATATACAGCAGTCTGCTTTTTGTTGCCGGCATTCATGTGGGAACGTTGCTGATCGCAATCTATTGTTTCCTGAAGGAGATATTGAAATCCAGATATACATCGTTGCTGATCATAGCATCGTTTCTGGTTATTGATCTGTTGTGTATTGATGAAATTTTCAGTATGTCCCGACTTCAGTGGACGCTTCCGCAGGAATTTGCGCTCTATACGCAGTTTTTGTGCGCATTGTATCTGGTTCGTTATCTGCGGACGGAGCGGAATCCGCGTAAAGAATCCGGCAAACGCAAGTTTATTGTATGGGATGAGAATTTATTCTTATTTATGATGGCACTTGCTGCTTCGCTGGCAATTCATTTTTATGTTACGATTATGGCCTTTTTCCTGTGTCTGTCGTTTGCTGTCTTTTTGTTGCATCGCATTTTCAGGCGCGGAAATTTCAGATCTCTTGTTTGTGCGGTTATCGCCGGGGTGTTAATCGCGGTGGTGCCGATGGGACTGGCTTTTGCCACAGGAATCCAGTTTCAGGGATCTTTGAATTGGGCGCTGAATGTTATGAGTGGTAAAGACACGAAAGAAGGTCGAACGCAGCAGGCGGAGGCAATTTTAAATACCGAGATGCCGGATACTCAACAACCGGATGATCAGCAGATGCCTGTAACAGAATCGTCGGAATCCTTAAATCAGTTCAGCACACAGATTCCGGGAAATCAGGCAACACCGGCTATCCCGGTGCAGCCGAAAGTGTCTTTCCGTGACAAAGTACAAAATATTGCAACCCGCGTGTGGAATCTTGCAGAGAAAAAGAGTGAAAGCGTGTATTCGTATGGTTATGCAACGCTTTACAGAGACGATCGCGCCAACTGGATCATACGGTTTACAGCCGTGTCGGCGATCGTTGGAGTCATATGTTGCTTTATTGCATTATTGCTTCACCGAAAAGTGAAGTTGTATTTTGAAGGATATCTTGGAATCACATTGTCATCGGTTATTTTTATGATCCTGTATGCGGCACCGTTCCTTGGACTTCCGGAACTGATTGCGGGATCGCGTGTCTGTTCCACGGAACAGTTGCTGATCATTGCGATGATTTTGGTGCCGGTCGATCTGCTTTTGTATCTGCTCGGACTTTCTGTGATACGAGTTGTGCTACCGTTTGTTTCGATGCTTGCGGTTGTTGGTATCTATGTCGCTGCAAACTATTTTGATGTGTACCATGGATTTTTATACAATGAGTTAACGCGCTATAATTCTGTTGTTGATGTGACCAATGATATTATGGCGACTTTTCCGGAGGAGAGCTATACCATTGTTTCGCCGACGGATGAGTTATATCAGGTCATAGAGAAGGGCTGGCATGAGGAAGCCTTGAATTTCATACAGAAATTGCAGTATGGAAATTATTCGATTCCATCGGAGTATTTCTTCATATATGTAGAGAAGAGACCTATCCAATATGCCCAAAGCCATTTTTATACAGGACCTAAGTGGCTTGCACAGGCAAAATATACCGAGTTTTATTCTACCTATTTTAGTGAAGGCAATGATATTAATCAAAGTAAGATTTCGGATGCGTATGCTGATCAGGAAATTGGATTCTTTATGAGGCCTTCACAGACCTATTCCGATCTGACGAATCGTACGATTCTTGAATCGAAATTGTATCGGTGGTGTGAACAGTTTAAGCAGGAATTTCCGAATGATATGTGTGTATATTATGGGGACAAAGATTTTGTCTGTTACGTTGTAAAACAGAACACGTATCGCCTGTTTAATTTGGAGGAGTAATGACAACGAGGAAGAAAACCAAAGCAGGAGTTATCATTCTCTGCTTAATCGTAATTCTGATACTGGGAACTTCGCTTTATATAGCCTGGCATTTTCACTGGCATCTGACATTACAACAGGAGAATTTTACGGAATCATCACGTGATCTTGTGAATCCGAATCGGGGATTTTATTATATATATGGATTTCGGATAACGGATGAGAGCGTTGATTGGAATACAGAAATTACGAAGCGTATGGAGAGTGATCCGGATAACGAACTGGCGTTGATCGAGGTAAATTTACAGGCATATCGCAGCGGAGCGATTTCCGATGCCGGTATGCAAAATATGAAGATGCTTTTTACAGCACTGGATCAGCAGGAGAAGCAGTATATCGTTCGTTTCTTATATGACTGGGATGGACAAAATGAACAATATGAGCCGCAGGATATCAATATCATCGTGGGACACATAAAACAGGCAGAGTCCGTTCTGCGTGGATATGCGGATCACATTTTTACCTTGCAGGGGCTGTTTGTTGGAAACTGGGGGGAGATGAACGGAACGCAGTATGTGGATGATGATTCGTTGCAACGTCTGGCATCTACGTTAGCAGAGGTCAGTAATCCGGACACATATCTCTCGGTGCGGATGCCGATGCATTGGCGCAAGATTACACAGACATCGGATATTCAGACATTTCTGCAAAGTGACTCACCGTATGTACACCGGCTTGGATTATTCAATGATGGAATGCTGGGTAATGAAGGGGACTACGGAACTTATGGAACACAGAGCCGTTCGCAGGCCGGTGATTACAGCGCATGGACGCGTGAAGAGGAACTGGATTTTCAGGATGAATTATGTCGCACAGTTCCGAATGGCGGAGAAGTAATCATAGACAATGCGTACAATGACCTTGATCATGCGATCGCGGATTTTAATCGGATGCATATTACGTATCTGAATGAGGATTATGACCGTAACGTGTTAGAGAAGTGGAGCAATTCTGTCGTTCACACAGATGATTGTTATGACGGAATGGATGGTCTTTCCTATATGAAAGCGCGTCTTGGGTATCGTTTTGTGCTAAGAGAGTGCCGGATGCAGCAGGATTTCTGGAAAGACACGCTCCATGTGGAACTGGATGTCTCGAATTCCGGCTTTGCTCCGATTTATAAGGCATGTGAGGCCTGCTTTGTATTTGTTCCGCAATCATCAGCGGGTAAAACTTATTCGGTGAACGTGGAGCAGAATCTGTCGGAGCTGGCGGGAGGAAATGAGACGGATCGGATTTCTACGATTCAGACAACGATTCCGCTTCATGATCTGGAAAGAGAAAATTATGATGTCTATTTTCAACTTAAGGATCAGGCGACCGGTGAAATGATTCAGTTTGCAAACGAGCAGGAATGCGAAGCGGAAGGTTATCAAATAGGGCAAATCTTGCAATAAAATGACAAAATTATACAATGCATTTTCCTAGACAGAAAACTATAATGTTAGTAAAGTAGCAGAGAGGAAATACTAGGAAATGGAGAGTGAAATGATGATGAAGCATTATGAGAAGCCTGACATATTACGAGTAGATAATTTGAATGAGGGTGTTTATTTAGCGAGTGGAGATCCGGTTTGCGGAAGCAAATATTTAATGGGAAATTGGATTAAGCCAAGTAGAGGAACATCTCAAGGAGAGCGCCTTCAGGTATGGGGATGCGAAGGTTGTCCGGCTGATGATGGAGACGGATGCAAGATCAAGAAGGGTGAGATGCATGATATAATGGATTATCGTCCTAATTGGGAAAAGAATGGATTAGATCCTAACGAAATTACATGGTAACCGAAATATAACGAATGGCACAGTCGAAAGACTGTGCCATTTTTATGCGAGTAACAAATCAAGATTCTAGAAAGCATCTTCCAATTCCCTGATTTCATCTGCATTAAGAGGTTTGCATCGGAAATCACGGATCTTATACACTTCTTTGCAGATACCAAGCACGGTCGGGCGATGCGTGGTAACGATACAGGTTCGCGGATAATCATCGCGCATGATATTTTTGAGAACCTGTCGTTCGGTTGCAACATCAAGTGCGGAGGTTGCCTCGTCAAGCAGCAGGATCGGTGCATGACGGAGCAATGCACGCGCGATGGAGAGGCGCTGTGCCTGTCCCTCGGAGAAACCGGTTCCGCGTTCTCCGACTTTGCTGTTGATACCGTCAGGAAGTTTCTTTACAAAATCCCATGCACAGGAGGCTTTCAAGGCATCAATGATTTCATCATCCGTTGCATCCGGTTGTACATTGCGCATATTTTCTGCAATTGTTCCGGAAAACATGGTGTTTCCCTGCGGAACATAGGAGAATAACCTTCGTGTAGATGGTGTGAGTGCAAGCTCCTGTTGTGTGGTGTTGCCATATAAACAAGACTCTCCTTCCTGTGGGTGAAGGAGCGAGAGAATCAGGCGGAGCAGCGTTGTCTTGCCCTCTCCGGAAGGTCCGACCAAAGCGACGATCTCATGTGGGTGTGCCGCAAAATCTGCATGTTCGAAAACCTGTGTTCCATTATGGTATGCATAGGAGAAATCCGACATCTTCAGGCTGATACCATCCTTCGCATTTTCCTGCTTGAAGACGTCAACTTCCTGGGTATGATCAAAATTCTCCTTCGGCATATTGAGAATGTCCATCAGACGTCCGGCGGATGTAGTCATAGAGATTGCCGTCGGGACAAGTGATACCAGCTGATTCAGCGTGCCGGTGAGCGAGCTTGACAGGGAGAGGAACATGGTCATGGTTCCGTATGAGATTGCCCCGCTCCACACACGATAGATACCGAAAGCATAGCAGCTGTACGATACGAATAATCCGACGAGCGACAGAATGATCGAAGTTGCCATCGACAGTTTCTGGAAAGTAAGGCGCATCGAGAGATATTCGGCTTGCAATTCGCGCAGTCTTTGGCTGTACAGCCGAATGAGGTCGAAGGCCTTAATGGTCTGGATATTCGAGAATGCTTCCTGATTGAAGCCGGACATCTTCGCACCCATAGCCGCACTCTTCTGGTTATTGTTGCGCATGCGTTTTAAAATGCGGTTGGACATCAGAAGGCTGACCGGCATTCCGATGAGCGCCAGTAATGCAAACATCGGATCATTGTAGAACACGAGTGCAAACGTGCTGACAAACCGGACAAAATAGATGATCAGGTTCGGGATCCAGCTTAAGATACCATTTGAAATTGTGGAAGCGTCGGAACTCCAACGCGTAAGAAGATCTCCCGTGTGATAATTCTGAATGGATTCCAGATCGGTGCAAAGCATTTTCTCAAAGATATCCGCTTTAATTGAATTGTCCACGCCGATACTGATCTTACTGGAAAAGTAAGAGGAAATCTGACTTAGGACGATGTTGCCGATCGAGAATCCGATGTACAGGCAGAAGGTCTTAAGCAGAAGTCCGGTCTGGTGCCCGGTAATGATATCGACCATATCGCGGGAAATCAGACTGGAAATCAATGAGACTGCGGTTCCTGTGAGACCGAGCAGTGTGTAGAAGATCATCGCTTTCCAATAATGTCTTGCATATTCATAGATCCAAAGCGTTTCCTCCCATACCTCGTGAAGTACGCCTTCTTTAATTCGTTTTATGTAGTATTTTGGTGAGTTCGCCATATGATATTCCTTTTTATCAACAATATACGTTGTAGCTTACAGTTGATCAATCGCGTGTTTCATCGTTTCGGCAGCGGCCGGATCCTTGGTACAGTGCAGGGAGAAAACCGGTGTAATTTCGGTGATGGATTCACAGAAAGAAGCCTGTTTCTTTTGCATTTCGGCATCCCACACCGGAGAGATCAGGCGCTGCATCAGCATGAACGCTTTTTCCGGTGAAGCCAGTGTGAACACATGATTTTCCGGAGCCTGTTTCAGAAAAACGATTCCTCCGAGCGGGTAGTTTTTCTTTGTGCTGATTTCAGAAGTCCCGCACCATGGAAGTCCGTAAGCCATCGGGATTCCGTTCTCGATGCCGATGACATTGAGGTCTCCGTTGAGCAACGGAACGTTGTATAATTCATGCCACAGGTTTGTATGTGTCGATTTCCCCGTTCCGGACGGTCCGGAGAAAAGCCAGGCTTTCTCTTTATAGAGAAAGGAAGCCGAGTGGAGCGCGTACAAATGATGCTTCTGCGCAAGAAGCAGGAAGGCAAATCGCAATGCATGAAATACCTGCTCGATATGTTCCTCGTCGAAAGCGTCCGGAGCGCAGTACACGGTAGTGAGACCGCCATCCTTGCGAATGGTCATCTCATAGATTCCCCAGTTTCTTCGGAAGAAAAAGCGATACAGGGAATCGGCCTCGCAAATCTGCAATTCCTCGGTACGAAGAAGAATGTTTCCGTTTTCCTTGAAACGTGGCATACCGATCTTCAGATAGATCTCCTGATCTGCATGCTCGGTTTTGTCGCATGCAAATTTCTTGAAAAATCGGTCATATAATTCGTACGGCCCATAGTATGCAAATACCAGAGGCCCGATTTGATAGTAGGATGGTTCGTAGCTGGAATGCGGCTTGTCAGAATCGGACAACTGAACGATTCCGTTTGCAGCCAGTGCCGAGATAAAATGCCTTATATCCTCACGAAGTACCGGCAGGTCTTCTTCGGTTGCCTCGAATTCTTTCGCGGCAAGGGAGAGTAATTGATCTTCGTCAAGACCTCTCACGAGTGCATCCCATAGAAATTCGCTTGTAGCATTCAATTTCAATGCATGGGCGCGGCTGGCAGCATTCTGCCCATAAGGCATCAAATAGGTTTCATTTGCTAAAATTATCTTCTGATAACCATCTCGAATTTTCATATTTTCGGAAACTCCCTTATTGGTTTATAATCCCTTTCAGTATAGCATTTTACAAGGGAAAATGCTACAATGAGGAAACATAGCAGGGAATTATCGAAAGGATTTTGTAATGGCAGAAGGGATGGAGAAAAATATAGATATCGAAGCATTGTTGAGCGGCGGACAATCGATACAGCTCTATCCGCAGGGATACAGTATGTATCCGCTTCTTGTGCCGGGAAGAGATGAAGTGATTCTCTCTCCGCTGCCGGAGCGGGCATTGCGCAGAGGGGATGTTGCTTTATATCGCAGAGATACCGGAATTCTGGTGCTGCATCGAATCTGGCGTTGCAAAGAAGATGGTTACTATATGGTGGGGGATAATCAGGTTCAGGTGGAAGGGCCGCTTCGCAGGGAGCAGTTCCTTGGAATCATGACTGGATTTGTGCGCAAAGGGAAATTGATTTCCACAGATAATGTGTGGTATCGGATTGTGACGCGCCTTTGGCTGGTGATGCGACCATTTCGAAGGTGCATTACGTTGCAGGGAGCGAAGGTGAAGAAGTTATGCCGGAATATGCTTCATAAATAAGGTTCGGGGAAACGATGTGTGCGTGAAAAATCCCGGAGCTTAGGTTCCGGGATTCGCAAATAGTATCGTTATATGTTCGTTGATTGTGTGGCTTGTTTTTTGCGTTCACGCAATTTGCGGAAGAAGGAAGAGAGCATTTCGGAACATTCTTCCTGAAGTACTCCCTGTGTGATCTCTACCTGATGATTGAACTGCTGCATTTGTAACAGATTCAGTACCGATCCTGCGCAACCGGCCTTGGCATTCATGGATGCGATAACAACCCGCTTCATGCGGGACTGCACGATCGCACCGGCACACATCTGACAAGGCTCGAGCGTGACGTACATGGTACAGTCTTCAAGTCTCCAGTCGCCGGTCTTCCTGCTTGCTTTACGGATTGCGGCAAGTTCCGCGTGGGCTAATGTATTTTTATCAATGTTGCGACGGTTATATCCGCGCGCAATAATATGTCCGTCTTGTACGATCACGCAGCCAATCGGAACTTCGTCGATGGCATACGCTTTCCTGGCCTGCTTGAGAGCCGCTTTCATAAATTTTTCATCTTCGGTCATAGACTTTCCCCTCGGAATATATATAATATATGTATGATTATAACATGGATTAAGGAAAGAAAGAATGCTTTTTGAATATGAAACAGAACGATTAATTTTAAGAATCATTAAACCGACAGAAGCCGGGCAGGTGCTGGATTTCTATATGAGAGATCAGGCATTGTTTGAGCGCTTTGAGCCGGATCGGGCGGAAGGCTTCTATACAGTCAATTTTCAGAAGCAGATACTTTCCTTTGAATACAATATGGCGGTACAGGGCACGCTTTTTCGCTTCTATGTATATGAAAAGTCGGATCCGAAGCGGATTATCGGAACCATCAGTTTTCATCACATTGTGAGGGGATTTTCAAACTCCTGTGAGATCGGGTACAAGTTTTCGAGCGAGGTTCACCACAGGGGTTACGCAACGGAGGCATTGACGAAGGTGTTAGAGGTGATTTTCTATGAATTGCAGCTGCATCGTGTGCAGGCGTGGGTATTGCCGGATAACATTCCAAGTATTCGCCTGCTGAATCGTGTCGGCTTTGTCTTCGAGGGCATCAGCCGCGATTACCTCTTCCTGCATGGCACATGGCAAAGCCATGCGCTATACAGTATTCTTCCTTCGGATCTTCAGACTTCAAGCTGGCATAACCAGTAGCCGAAGGTTCCCTCGGACGGCTGCAAGGTATCTGTCGCTGCGTCGCTTAAAGAAGGATCATGATTCGAATCCGTTTGTGCCTTTGCTGTTGGAGAGCAGTCCGCTTGCGTTATGTGGTCTGTGTCAACTTCAAAATCATTGAAACCGAATAATAAAGCCATCATGCGCTCCTGACTGGCATAGATTCCGGGAACTCCGAGATAAATCTGTGTGCCGTCAGGGGCGTTTACTGTCTTTAAGACCAGATAATGATAGCAGAAAAAGCCGTGCACAAGAAAACTATTGTTACACAGATGCCAATTGCGCGATGGAAGCGAGCGGATATCAGTGATCGCGATTCGCTTATAGGTCGGCGGACACAATTTTTCTTCTGCATGTACTTCTGTGCTCTGCTGACTTAGAGCGTCGGGGCGAATGGAGTCAAAATCGTCATTTTGACCCCGCGAGATTTCAGAAACGGGGCGAATGGAGCCGGAATCGTTATTTTGGCCCCGCGTGACTTCGGAAACGGGGCGAATGGAGCTGGAATCATCGTTTTGACCCCGCTGGATTTCAGAAACGGGGCGAATGGAGCCGGAATCGTTATTTTGGCCCCGCGTGACTTCGGAAACGGGGCGAGTAGAGTCGGAATCGTCATTTTCGCCCCGTGTGGCATTCGGATCCGGTTCCGGGCTCTCTGGAATTGCCGATGCTTCCCATTTGGTGAAGGTTCCGCTGAGCAGATCGCTTGCCGGATGCTGCACGTAGCTGCCAAGCAACATTTTCCCGTTCCCGTAGCGCACGATCACAGCCTGGATATCGCCTGAATTATAGTTCGTTTTTCCGATGTGATTCCCCGGAAGTTCAAGGAATGCATTACCTATGCCCTGCGAGATGACAATCTCCCCGGCTGGAATTCCGACGCATTCGCCGTCCCGGACAATCAGATAGATGGGCGCTTTCTCTTTGATGCGTTCCAGACCCCGGATATGAATATCCATCAGACAGCGGTCATTTCGTATGTCATTGCGGATAAAGCCGACGTTGCGACCGCGGATCGTCCGGTCGTATTCGTACAGATAAGTAACAAATCGTTTCAATGGAGGAACTCCTACTACTTATTGTTAGCAGTTTATGATGGAAAAGGCGTATTTATTCGAAAATACAATTAGAAACGAAGTATGTAAAATCAAAAACGGAAACAAAATAGAAATAACTGAGAAAAAACAGTTGACAAAAATGCATCCTGCGTATATTATAATAACAGTAACAGTTCTTATTATTAATTAAGGAGTTACAATGATTAAACGAAGCAAGCAACGAGACGCAATTCAGCAATGTCTGATTGGTCGTTACGATCATCCTACCGCGGAAACCGTCTATATGGATATCAAGGATGAGTTTCCGAATATCAGCTTAGGAACCGTATACCGGAATCTGTCGCTTTTGGCGGATCTCGGAGAGATTCAGAAGCTGACGGTGAGTGGAGGTCCGGATCGCTTTGATGGAAATCCGAAGCCACATTACCACTTCGGTTGCAGAAGTTGTGGTTGTGTGATGGATCTTGATCTGCCGCAGCAGGATGCATTAAACCAATTAGCAGCGGAGCATTTTGATGGGATCATTGAAAAGCATACGATTCAATTTTCCGGATTGTGCCCGAGTTGCGCGAGAAAACAAACAAGCTAAATAATATTAAGGAGGACATGAATTATGGCAAAGTGGGTATGTACAGTATGTGGTTACATTTATGAAGGAGAAGCAGCTCCGGCAGAGTGTCCGGTATGCCATGTTGGCGCTGATAAGTTCAAGAAGGTAGAGGGTGAATTAACTCTCGCAGCTGAGCATGAGTTTGGCGTATACGCTTCAACCGTTAAGAATAATCCTGAAATCAGCGACGAAGATAAGAAGTTCATCTTCGATCAGCTGAAGGCAAACTTCGAGGGCGAGTGCTCAGAAGTTGGAATGTATCTTTGCATGGCACGTGTTGCGCATCGTGAGGGATATCCGGAGATCGGTCTCTACTGGGAGAAGGCAGCTTACGAGGAGGCTGAGCATGCAGCTAAATTCGCAGAGATGTTAGGTGAGGATCTTGAGCCAAACATGAAGGCTACAACAAAGGATAACCTGGCTTGGAGAGTGGACTGTGAGTTCGGTGCTACAGCAGGAAAGTTTGACCTTGCAAAATGCGCGAAGAAGAATAACCTTGATGCAATCCATGACACCGTTCATGAGATGGCTCGCGACGAGGCTCGACATGGTAAGGCATTTGAGGGTCTGTTAAAGAGATACTTTGGCTAATTGATAAAGCATCAATAATAGCGGAAAATCAAGGCTTTTTAAAGGCTGATTGAATTTCAAGAGGATAGACAAAATAGTGTCTGTCCTCTTTTTTGTTGTCCTTTAATTGTCCTCTTTCTTTAAAAGGAATCTTTATAACTTCTGATATTGTCCTCTTTAGAAGTTGTCCTTTTTACGCCCCCAATTCTACTGCATATTTCCTCATTTTACAAGGATTTATTTCTATCAACTCTCTGCCGCCGCCTGTCAACTTTTCCTGTCTTTCTGCAAATTTTATCAACTTTACTGCAAATATAGGACAACTTTATATAATTATCCTGCTGCCATTTTGAAATTTCTCTGAAAGGAGAAATTTTAAAATGATTACAAAAGCAACAAGAAGAAAAATAGAAACATTCTGGAAAAATCAATGTGCTATCTGCGGCAACAAGGATTTTTTGGAAGTACACCACTTAACCCCAAAGGCAGGCGGCGGCACAGATGATTATGACAACTTGATTCTTCTATGTGCCTGTTGCCATGCTACCATTCATCACAGAACCTATAATCCCGAAAAATATAGCCGCAAAACCTCAATCGAATATGAAGCGGCAAAACCGATTCTAGCCGCCTATTTTGCAAATGAGATAGGAACAAGAGAAACAAAAGAAAAATTGAACCTCTCACAGAAAACCCACCTTTCAGAAAGTGCTGTTTTTAAAAGATATAAGAGAGAACATAACATAGAAAAATTTTATAACAATGTGGATTTAGTCAACAGCAAAAGGAGCAACCATGTATCAGATTCTTTATAATTTACTCATGGAATCAACAAGAGAACAAAGAACAGAAATATTAGTGGCACTTTACAATGGCGGCAAACCAAAGGACTTTTTTTATTTTTTGCAAAAATTTTGATAAAATATATATGAAAGGCAAAAGAAATGTATAGAAAAAATTTGCATGAATATCTGGAGTCAAGACAAAATCCAGAGGACATTTATTATATTTATGGGCAATACAAAAAGCGGCTTGCACAAAAGATAACCGCACAGGCGGCAGCAGATTATATATTTGATTCGGCTGCTGCCGCTCTGGAAAGAGAAATCACAAAGGCACTATCTGATAAATAGACTGTCAGGATTCTCTTTTCGCAATATCACATCATCAAAAGGAGAATCCATGTATACAGTACCTAACCAAAACATAGTAACCATACACAGACAATATCCGAAAAGTGATTTTCTACAAATCAAAAATGAGAATTGGCAGAATATGATAAAGAAAACCAAAGATACCTATGCACTCTCCTTGTATCTGTATTTTGCTTCTAATGCTGACAATTATGACTTGGCTATTTCCCCTGCTGCTATAGAAAATGCAATAGGAATGGCAAGAGCCACCTATTATAAAAAATTTGACCTATTAAAAAGATATGGATATATAATAGAACATGGGAAAAACCACTTTGATTTTTACGAAGTTCCCCAAGAGCAAAAAGAAGAAAACTGCGGTCTCCCCTGTGAACAGGGAAATCTCCCACAGAGACAACAAATTCTCCCAGAGAAACAAGGCTGTTTCCAGCATGGACAAAACAGTTCCCCACAGAATAGAGAAATAAATAATATATATACAGATAAGGTAGATAAAATAAATAAAGACAGTCAAAAACAGAGGAAGGAAGAATTTATTTTCTGATTTAAAGGAGCATACCCATGATACAAGAGAAATCATCAGAAAGCAAAAAACTGATACCTGTTTATTTGCAGCAATTATTTTTAGAAAAGACAGATAAAAACCACTTCATCAGAATGCCAGAAATATTATCATTTCTGGAAACAAAAGGAATCTATGCGGACAGAAGAACCATTTACTCCGCTATATCCCTTTTGAATACTGCTGACTTTGAAATTATAGGAGTACAGGAAAAAGGCGGCTATAAATACCACCACCCCAATAGGACATTTAGTACTAATGAATTAAAGTTCCTGATTGATTCTGTTGCGGCTTCAAAGTTTCTGACAGAAAGAAAATCAAGAGAATTGATAGAAAAAATCAAATCTCTAAGCTGTATGTATAGCAGGGAATCCCTCAACAGAAATGTGCTGCTTGGAAACAGAATCAAAAGCATGAATGATAAGGTGCTGAAAAACCTTGATATTATTTATGCGGCTATCGGCAGCAACAATAAACTCATTTTTGAGTATGTAAAATGGACACCAGAAAGAAAACTTGTTTCCATGCGGAAAGGACAGACCTATTCTGCCAGTCCTTTTGCTGTTACTCTCAATGATGATAATTATTATCTGATTGCCTATGATGATAAATACCACAATATCCGCCATTATCGCATAGACAAAATGCAGGCTATCAATATTTCTCCTGCTGCCAGAGAGGGCAGGGAATATTATAAACAATTCAATATTGCAGAGTACAAGCAAAAAACCTTTGGTATGTTCAGCGGCAAAGAGGAATCTGTCAAGCTGCAATGCAGCAATTCCATTGCAGGAGTGATAATTGACCGCTTCGGGGAAAGTGCCGCAATCAGACCAGATTTTGACAATCCAAAAGAATTTATTGCCAGAGTAACAGTAAATATCAGTCCTCAATTTTATGCGTGGCTCTTTGCTCTTGGCACAGATGTTAAAATACTATCCCCAAAATCAGTAATACATGATTTTTCCGCTATGACCGATTCTGTATTACAGCAATACCGAAATTAACCGCTTTTTTCGATTTTTCCGATTTTTAAATCTTTATGCAAGGCGGTATATTTTTAACAAAGGATATAATTTTCTGCTGCTCCCTTTTCAGAATCCGAAAATGTTTTTGGAAAGAGAGCGGCGGCGGCTATAAGGAAATCGGTGATTCATTTTTCACTTTTCCCGAAAGTGTACCCCGCCCCTTTGATAAAACTCCTGCTGCCTATGCTGCTCTTTTAGGGGCGGCTGCCGCAATCATTTCTTTATGCTCTGGATAGTTCTCTAAAAACCATTCTTTCATATACCGATAGATTGTTCCGCTCTCATATCCATAGGATTCATAGTGCAAAATAGTCTTTTCAAAAGTAATCAGATTTTCACTATCCATAACAGAAATAAATTTTCTCATATATTTGTATGTAAGACCTTTATTTTCACTCCTGCATCCTGCTGCCTTTGTGCTTCTGACAACTACTCTCATATTAGGATTGTCCTTTTTAACTGCCTCTAACTTTGTGTATTCTGGTGTTCCATATTCGCTTGCAGCTTCAATAAAAGACCTTGTTACTACAATAGTATTGTTTATGTGATTGATTTTCATTTCCTGCATGGTAAAATCTCCTTTTCTGGTATACTGTATTTTTATTATGCCGCTTTTTCTGCTGCTTCATATTCTCTTGCGATTTTATCAACCTCTGCCATATCAGCAACAGACAAATTATTGTAGTCCTCTTTATACTTATCAAGAAACAGTTTCTTTAATGTGGCATATTTGCCTTTTTGTCCCTCATAGACCTTTTCATATTTTTCAAAAAGTTTCACAGTTTCTTTATCCTTTGTAAGAAAGAAGATAGCCGCTTTCATTTTATAAATATTCAATCCGCTATAAGATACTTTGTTTTCCTTTTTCTCGATAGTCTTTACCTTAATAGCAAAATCTGGGAAGTCGCTTCTAAGTCCTAATAAAGTCTTGTACTCAACACTTCCATAGTTGTTTGCTACCTTTTCAAATCTCTTTGTAATAATAATCTGCTTTGCTTCAAATTTGATTTCATATCCTCTTGTGTTGTTCATAGTTGTTCAATCTCCTTTTTGGTTCTTGTGTTTTTCTTTCCTTTATCTTATGTACTTATTATATGATATATGGTGTGCAAAATTTTGTACTTGGATATTTTTTTGAAAATTATTATGCCTTAGGTGTACCAAAATAAGCCTTTCAAAGGTAGTACCAAAATTGTTGACAAAAGAGGTCGAAAGTGATAAGATAATAGTATCAAAAAAGAAGTTCGTTTAAACTGGTACAAAAGGAGATAAAAAGACTATGAAAGAAGAATATGGGTATTGTAGAATCTCAACACCTAAGCAGAATATTAGCAGACAAGAGCGAAACATTTTGGAGATTTACCCTGCTGCACATATTGTTAAAGAAGTTTACACTGGCACTAAGACAACAGGCAGAAAAGAATGGAATAAACTCTATAAGTTGGTAAAGCAAGAAGCGGCAGCAGGAAAGGAAATCACTATTATATTTGATTCTGTTTCCAGAATGTCAAGAAATGCAGATGAGGGATTTACACTTTATGAGGAATTATATAATCTGGGAATCTGCCTTGTATTCTTAAAAGAGCCGCATATCAACACAGACACTTATAAAAAAGCCTTAGAAAGCAATATACAAATGACAGGCACTAATGTAGACTTCATCTTAGAGGGAATCAACAAATACTTGTTATCGCTTGCAAAAGAACAAATCAGAATCGCTTTTGAACAGGCAGAAAAAGAAGTCATGGATTTACATCAGCGGACTTCCGAGGGAATTAAAACTGCAAAACTGAATGGAAAGCAGATAGGCAGAATTAAGGGCAATAAATACACCACTAAAAAAGAAACTGCCGCTAAAGAAATCATTTTGAAGAATAGCAAAGATTTTAATGGTACTAATACAGATTCAGAAGTTATCAAAATTGCAGGAATTTCCAGAAATTCTTATTACAAATATAAAGCCGAATTAAAACAGGCAGCAGGAAATTAAAATCCTGCTGCCCTCTATTATTTCTTATCATCCTTTATAAAACAAATACTTTCTATTGCAAGAAATCCCCATACCAGACCAAAAAAGACAGACACTATTTTAAACCACTTATTCAGAGTTACCGCATATAGAATAATATCATCACTTGGAGTACCCCCAAATAAAACAAAACTGATAGGTTTATACAGATATGCCGCTAATGCAAAAATAAAAATGCCTGCTGCCGCTGCTATTATAATATCTATTTTTGATTTTCCGCTAAATAATCTAAATCTGATAATATTAAATACAGAATAGACTACCGCTAAAAGGTATATCGCAAAATCAAAAATATTTGCAGATAAGCCCATCTTAAAAATGCGTATATGTAAAAATAAAGTCAACAATCCAACTAACAACAGTAAAACTATATTGATAATAACATTAGTTTGTTTCTTTCTTCTATCCTGCTTTTGTATTGTAATAGCTTTTTCTGTCTTTGCTATTTTCTCTTTATTTTTTAAATCCGCTCCACAGTTCGGACAAGCAATAGCATATTCCGAAATAGCTTTACCACAGGAAGGACATTTTATCATTTTCTAATCTTCCCTTCTCTTGCTCAACAATTCAATAATTTGTTGATTTTGATTCTGTTGTATTTTATCTGGTAAAGATATAACATATAGATACCCAAACAAGCCGCACCAAAAGCAAATCGCCCAAATGTGGGAATCCTCTCCATAGCCTTTCATAACAGCCGATTGCTTCATAAAATAAGCACACAGGGCATTAACAAGTAGCAGCGCAACAGCAATAAGCGCATAAAGCATTTTATAATCCTCTTTTCTTAAAGCATATTTTGCAATATGAAAAATATCTTGTTTCCTTTGCAATCACTTCATCTTCTGTTTCAAAATACTTTATCTGGTATGGCAGTATCTTTGATTGATAGCAGCCGCCTACTATATGTAATTTTCTGGTATTTTCATTAAGGAAAAATTTTTTATCCATTATTTTTATATTCCTAAAAACTGTTTTTTCTTTGTTTCAAATTCTTCTTGTGTAATAATACCACTATCTAATAATTGTTTAAATTTCAATATTTCATCTGCTGCTGAGATATTAACAGGATTATTTTTAGATTCTTTTGCTGTCCTTACCCTGTCCTGTATATATTCATAAATCGGTGGCATATCTTCCTTTAATTTCTTATGTTTTGCTGTTCCCACTGTCGCAGAAAAAGTAAATGAATTTTCATTTACAAAATTATTTGTACTATGTGAACCTGCATACTCAAATTGTAAAAAGCCTGTTGTCATACCTAAGTTTTTAAACTGGACAGAAGTAATATCAGAATAATAAAACTCTTTATCCCCATTTAGCCCAGCACCAAACAAAAATGCTTTCTTTCCAGTTATGGATATAACACATTTGTTTTCATAAACTTTCAATGTTTTTCCCATATTTCCATCAATTTCAAATACAATGTTCTCTTTGTCCATATTATGCTCTGCCCTTTCAATTTTTATTTTGCTGTTGTTGGATATGACTCCCCTTACCATTCTAGAGTTTATAACTCTATTTGTCAAGAATCATGCAGCATTCACTTATACTATTTTTGAGGTGGTAACTGCATGAAATACAATGAAAGAATAAGGGAAATCCGAGAAGATAATTCCCTCACACAGCAGAAAATTGCCGACCTGCTGCATATAGGACAAAGAACCTATGCAGATTATGAAAGCGGCAAAACAAGAATCCCTATTGACAATCTCTTGATTCTTGCAAAATTTTATAATGTATCAATGGACTATATCACAGGGGCAAGCAACATTCAAAAGCAATATCCAAAGGAATAGGCAGCAGGAATTTTTATAGATATTATCCTGCTGCCTATTCTGTTTATTCGCCCTCTGCGGTCAATGTATCTATGTAGTCGATTATTTCCCTTGTATCGCTTTCAACAGCCTTTAAATAGCCTTTTAAGACTGTTGCCAGAGATTTTATTTCAAGTTGCGTATCTTCACTATATGTGGCTTCTAATGTTTCTAAGACACAGACCGCCGCCTTTATTTGATATTCAGTTGTTAATATATCCGACATGATTTTATAATAGTGTTCCATGTTTTCCGCTCCCTGTCCTATACCATTTCCAAATTGTTTAAAAGTTCATTGATACCTTTTGCAGATGTAGCAATATAATATTTTTGCGTTACTTGGCTGCTGCTATGCCCCATTTGATTGCATAGGATATGAGAGGGAGTGTTTAAAGTTGCTAAATTTGTGCCATAGGTATGCCGCAAATAGTGATACTTAAATTTTATATTATGCTCTGCCTGCAAAGTCCGAGAATGGTATTTCATGGAATTTACAGTTTGAATTTTTCCATTCGGCAAAGAATTAACCAGTTCAAGAGAGGACACCATTTCTCCATTCAAATCTTTTATAAAAGTCTGGTTTTGCTGCCTTTGCAACTCAAATTCTTTTGCTGCCTGTTCCTGCTGCTTTTGTAATTCTGTCAAGTATTCCTTTAGCCTGCTGCACATATAAACTTTTCTTTTGGCATTTCTGGTTTTGAGTGGCACTAACTTGATTAAGCCCTCTTGATACTGCATTTGTCTGTCAATGGTAATAGTGCCATTCTCCAAATCAATCTTTTCCCATTTCAAACCATAACATTCATTGATACGCAAGCCACAATATCTCCCCAACATATAGGCAGTTTCCGCATTTGTGCCTTTAAAATATTCATTCAGTCTTTCTATCTCCTGTTCATCAAAAGATACTATATCTGTATCTTCATCAATTTTCAGTTTCGGCATGTGGATTTTTGTATCTTTGTTAATGCAGAGTTTATTGTAAATATCCACCTGCAAATAGTTTCTAGAATATGCCTGCCCGAAAATCAGATAAAACATTTTCAAAAAGGATTCTGTATAGGAATAGGCTCTATTGTCTGTATAATACAGTTCTTCCAGATAGTCTTGTATCTCCGCTACTGTAATATCATCAATATATCTGTTCCCAAACTTGGCAGCAATATGATTATTCCAAAGGGAATCCTGCTTTTTGAGTGTAGTATAGGCTTTTCCACTCCTGCCTTTCTCACAGTATTCTTGATATACTTCTGCTACTGTTTTTCGCATTATTTTTTCTTGCGGCGGCAGCAGGCTTTTAGCCTGCTCCTGTGCAAGAGCAATACTCCTTGCCTTTACTGCCTGTTTCTGTGTTTTGAAAGGTTTTCCAGCTTCATCTTTTACACGCTTTTGTGCTTTCTTCTTTCCATTGACTGTAAGAATAAAGCGATACCCCCAATAACCATTCTCCAACTGATAAACTCCTGCTGCCGCACTGTTTGTATTTGCCATAAAAAAACCTCCTTAGATTGTCCTTTTTAATTGTCCTAACTTCTAAAGAGGTCGATAAAAGTTGATATAAAGTTGTTCCTTTTTGTTGTGGATTTTCCGCTTAGTTGCTGCATTTTCTTTAAGAATTGATAGAAGTATGTTCATGAGATGGCTAGAGATGAGGCTAGCCACGGAAAGGCTCTCAAGGGTCTGTTAGATAGATACTTTGGATAAGCTACAAGCCGAGTAAGGATAGAAAAAAGAAGTGCGAATGAGGAATTTATTCATCATTTCGCACTTCTTTTTTTCTAGACTTATTGGGCGCCAGCCCACCAGCGAGAAGAAGCGAAGCGTATTCGAGCTGGACTCGGCTTGTAAATCAACGCTGGCGGAGATATTGGGCGCCAGCCCATCAGCGAGAAGAAGCGCAGCTCATTGAGAACTGCGCTTTTCTGAATCATTTTGTAGAGTAGTTGGGTACATAAATTGGATGGTTACTTTAATCTGCAATATTGATAGCAATTGGCGGATCGATCTGGCGCACAACCCATATGCCGTCTGTGCTCCAAGGGCGCTCCATGGTTATCGTGTGTGTCACATCATCTTCGGTAAAATGAACTGTGAGGTCAACGAGATCCCCCTTTTTATCGACTGTAATTTCCACCTTACGATCATTTGGCAGCAGATTCATTAGATAGCGGGCTGCTTCAACCGGATCCGTCAGGTTGTATTCACCGTCAGGACTCATTCCGTTTGCGGACATTGCATGTTCGCTTAATGTTCTGCCAAGACCGTTTGTCTGATAATCCATCATAGTGTCTGTAATATCGTTTGGATAAGCTGCTTCAAACTCTGCACCGCTGGAAATCACGTCGAGCATCTTCAGTTCCTCGTGGATCACCTCTAACTTTCCATCTGTCACTTCGTAGTGAAGCGTCTCGACCCAAGCCGTTATATGTGGATCAGATGTCCATGCATAGTATAGAATCGTTGTGGTATTCTTATCCGCATCTACATTCGTAATCTGATATCCGGCCTTACCATCATCGAATTCTGCCATCGGCCACGGACTGGACCAGCCGAGGTTATCATTCTCATCTAGAAGATTCTGATCCTTCAGATCTTTTAACGCACTCTCACTGGCAAGATCCTTGACGCTGACGACATCTCGGTTGCAGAATGCCAATGCCCATTTCATCAGGCTTTTTACCGGTACTTTGTCGGGAACTTCCGTAGCATCCTCTGCCGCACTATTCAATTCCGACGAGGTCTGCGCTTGGGATTCGGGTATTTCCGTTCCCTGTAGCTGGTCGTCCTGTGTATCCGGGGAAACCTGTTCGGAATTGTTTGTCTGTGTGTTTTGCGTATCCTGTTTTGCATCTCTGCCGTTCGTCAGGCAGCTGATGCCGACGATCACAAGCAGGACGATCACAATGATCGCAAGCCATGTCTGTGGTTTCTTAAAATTCAACACGTTTTTAATCCTCCTTCCCGCATCGCCCTCTCCGAAAGCGACCGGAGCGAACGAATACGGATGACGCTCCATCGCAAACTCCAGAAGAGAGTTGCTATAGCCTTGTTTAATGTTGCTGCCAAACTGCTCAATGACCGCCTCATCACAGCTCATCTCCATGTCACGTACCATATAGAAAAAGGCGATCCATACCAGCGGATTCCACCAGTATACGGCAAGCAGCAGGAACGCGATCAGCTTCCAAAGCGGATCGAGACGCCGCACATGATATTGCTCGTGTGCTAAAATATAGGCTTGTTCCTGCTCGCCCATCCGGAACGGGATATAAATCCGCGATCGAAGAATTCCAAGGACAAAAGGCGAAGGAATCCGGTCGCATTCCCATACGGTTATGCCGCCTTTTCGCATAACGGATGTTGTGTTTGAACCTGCAAACCAATGCGCCTTCTGACCGGATACGTGGCTGCGCGAAGAGATAGGCAGATCGATATCATTTGCAAGGACTGCTGTCTGCACAAGCATCCTGCATTTGATATAAGAATAGATACCATATGCCACGAAAAGCCCGACTCCGATCAGCCAGATCCATCCAAGAATTCCAAGGACCATCTGGGTTGTGCTAAGGGAATGCGCCGTAACACTTGCGGCTGCATTCCCGGAAATCGCATTGGAAGCAGCGGTTCCGGTTGTGCCCATTGCGCCGGAAGCAGCAGTGGTACCGGCCGGATTTGTTACGCCTTTTTGGGACAGCATCGTTTTCGCAGTCGATGCGCGGCCGGCAAAGGAACGAAACAGATTGAATACACTGAGCCTTGAGGCAATCGGCAGATCAAAGACCATGCGGATTCCAACGAGTGACCAAAGAACATAGGAGTATTTCTTTGGCATCCTGCGCAGAAGCAGGCGCGCCAGAAGAACTGCGAAGATTACAACCGCTACGGTCATATTTTTTTGTAAAAAAGTAAGGAAAATTTGACTTAATTCGCTTAACATAGCCATTCCTTTCTGAGCAATCGGATGCAGATCGGTTTATCATGGTGCCATCTGCAGGATACATCATTTCCGTTGTTTTCGTTGTTTCTATTGCTAAGATTCTTTGTGTTCATGGATCGTTTTCTTCAGCTAGGCTTCTTTATGTTCGTCAATCATTTTCTTCAGCTCCTTTGCGTCTTCACCGGAAATCTTCTTTCCGCCAAGAAAGGCTGCCACGAAACTGGGAAGAGAGCCGTCAAAGGTGCGGTCAACGAAATACTGTGATTCCTCCATCTGCGCCTGCTCCTTTGGGATCAGAACGGTGACGGTTGCATTCTCGTTGGCAATATAGCCTTTTTCACACATCTTGCGCACGATCGTGTAAGTTGTTGATTTCTTCCATCCGAGCTCCTCCTGACAAAGCTTTACCAGTTCTCCGGAGCCCAGTGGTGCATGATCCCAGACCACACACATGAAGCGGTAATCGCTGTCACATAATTTTGCATAATCCATAGGAATTACCTCCATATCATTGTTTGAAATATGTGGTTATATATCACCTGCAGGTTGTTCAAGTATTTCGTATCAGATGGTTTATAACCACCAACCTTAAAACAAGTTTATAACTATCAACCCAAAATGTCAAGGTTTATTTCAATAAACCAAAACAGAAAAGAAAAACCCCGCCACTTTGGCGGAGCATCATTGCGTTTCCGTTATATAAATGACAATTAAAAACCGAGTATCCCGCTTCGAATCCATTCGACAGACGTTACCTTAGCAGTTAACTCCCTCCAGGCGACCTTACGGCACATGAGAGCTTCTGCTTAGAGCTGCTGTATTCCTACCCTGACCCGGTTCACAGATTCCCATTGCGTAAGACCCAGACGTCAACGCCACTTACCAAGGGCAGCTCCACCGTTTGGACCCTCTACGAGATATCACCCCAACTATAGCGGATTGTTGGTTCAAGGTACCGCTACCACCCCGGCTACTCGGAGATTTAAGTATAAGGCATAAAACCTCGTATTGTCAAGGCATGCCGGCAAAATGAAAGAGAATTGAAAGAAAAATAATTTTCCCTCTAAAGTATCCCGGCAAACAACCGATAAACAATGTAGAAAGCTTATTGATGACAGAAATGTCATTTAGATTTTCAAGGAAGAAAGGAGATGCTGTTATGCGTATTGATGCATATAACCAGGTTGCGCAGCTGTATGGCGTACAGAGTAACTTCAAGACACAGAAGACATCCAGTGTCAGTGCACCGAGAGATCAGGTATCCATCTCACAGGCTGGTCGTGATTATCAGGTTGCAAAGACTGCAGTATCACAAGCTTCGGACATCAGGGAGGACAAGGTTGCACAGCTTAAGTCAATGATTGACGCAGGAACTTATTCCGTTGAGCCGGGCGATTTCGCCAGCAAGCTGCTGGAGAAGTATAATAATAGTCTTATTTAGTAAGTGAGGATTTGGATTTGGCTAGTTTAGTAGAAGAACTTGTAAATGTACTTGAAGCAGAAAAGCAGATTTATACAACGCTCGTCGGTTATGAAGAACGCAAGAAGGATGTTCTGATCGCAGCGGATGTCGCTACGCTTGAGGAGATTACAACGAAGGAACAGCTGGCGGGCGATGATCTGATCGCGTACAGCAACAAACAGATCCAGATCCTTAAGGATATTGCAACGGTACTTGGCAGAACCGATGGAAAGATGACAGTTACAAGACTCATCTCTCTGCTGGACACGCAGCCGAAAGTACAGGAGCAGCTTACCGAGGCTAGAGACAGCCTGCTTACCGCAGCCAATCAGATGAAGACACTGAGCGATCAGAATGCGATTCTGATCCGTCAGGCAATCGAGTTAAACGAATTCGACATGACTTTGTTCAAAAGCCTTCGTCAGGCCCCTGAGACTGCCAATTACGACAAGAGTGCCTATAACACGGGCTCTCTGTTGGGTGGTGGTGGCTTTGATGCTACGAGCTAAAGTTGTGTTAAGTTTTCTGTGAAAACTTAACATGCAGCGTCAGCCCTTCGCGCAACGAATTGGAATGGCTGATGTTCATGAAGGAGGAACAAGGTATGGCAAACGGATTCGGATCTCTCTATGTCGGAGCATCGGGTCTCCAGAATGCACAGAATGCATTAAACACAACTGCAAATAACCTTGCCAACGTAGACACCAAGGGATACGTTCGTGAGCAGGTTCGCTTTGCAGACAAAAATTATATCAAAATCAAAGATCAGACAAGCCGTGTTAACATGCAGCAGTCAGGACTGGGCGTGTCGATCGGCGATGTTGCACATGCAAGAGATATCTTTCTCGACAAGACTTACCGTCAGGAAACCGGCAGAAAGGAATTCTACTCCGCGCAGTATGAGGTCGCAACTTATGTGGAAGACCTGATGCAGGAGCTGAATGGAGAACAGTTCAAGGAGAGTGTGAACAACCTCTGGCAGGCGTTTCAGGAACTTTCCACGAAGCCTGCAATCTCCACCAATCAGAACCTTGTTCTGCAAAAAGCGGAATTGCTGGTAACCAGAAGTCAGTCGATCTATTCGGATCTCAAGAGTTATCAATCCAACATTAACCAGCAAATTAAAGATGACGTTGATCGTGTCAATGAGATTGGAAACCGCGTTTATGAACTGAATCTCAAAATTCAGAAAGTAGAGGCGGGCGGTGTTGAGACGGCTATGACGCTTCGCGATGAGAGGGACAGCCTGCTGGACGAACTCGGACAGTACGGAAGAATGGACGTGACAGAGGATGCGACCGGATTCTGTTTTGTCGACTTTGAGGGCGTACGTTTTATTGATGACCACAGATGCAACAATATTGGCCTGAATTCTGCCAAAGGCACCGGTTTCTATACCCCCTACTGGCCGCATCAGTCAGACGCAGCGAATGAAAAATACGTCTCGGTATTTCGCCTTGAGGATGCGATCTCGACCGAGATGAATACCGATATAGGCGGAATCAAATCCAAGCTTCTCGCAAGAGGAGACCGATACGGAGTAGCATCGGATCTTACGACGAACGAGGCATACGACAAGGTATCGAGAAGCACTGTAATGGAAGTGGAAGCCCAGATTGATACGCTTTTTTCCAGAATCGTGAAAGCGATGAATGATGTGTACTGTCCGAATGTGGAATCTAAGGATGCGATTACTTCTGTGGATGGTACGGTATATCCGGCAGGCACAAAGATTCTCGACGCAGACAACTGTGCGAGAGGTGTGGATGGAAAGCTTCCACCGAGAGAGCTTTTTACAAGGGTCGGCGTGGATCGTTATACGGAAGTGACCGGAACGGACGGCAAGACCTATTATATATATAATGAAGAGGATCCGAACAATACGTCCACGATGTACAGCATCGGTTCGGTATCAATCAATTCGGATCTCAAGAGACAGATTACTTTGATGCCGGCTTACACTGCCAACGGAGCCGTTGATTATGACTTCGGACACCGCCTGGCGAATGCATGGAACGTCAAGGATATGGTACTCAGTCCGGACGACCAGAAGCCATGTACCTTTGAGGAATATTATGACAAGATGGTATCGCAGCTTGGAATCATTGGAAACACTTATCAGTCAGCGACTGAGACTATGGAGGGAACCGTAAGTTCCGTAGATAACAAGCGCCAGCAGGTAATCGGTGTGTCATCCGATGAGGAACTGACTTATATGATCAAGTTCCAGTCTGCATATAACGCGGCGAGCCGATTCATGAACGTGATCAGCGAGATGACGGAACTGATCGTGACGGGACTTAAGTAAGTGGTGATTTAGGGAACAGGAGGAGTAAAATATGCCATCACAATTTTTCGGACTTAATATTGGGGCAAGTGCTCTGTCCTCATTTCAGACTTCGGTAAATACGACTGCCAACAACATTGCCAATGTGCAGACGAAGGGATATACCAGACAGACGACGACACTGCAGTCAACCGATCCGATCCGTGTGTACAGCCGCTACGGAAGTACCGGAACCGGTGTTACCGCCACTGCGATCACACAGGAGAGAAATCTCTATTACGATACCAAATACTGGCAGAACAGCTCCAGCAAGGGTTACTATGAGCAGAAGCTGTACTATCTGTATCAGGTGGAGGACGTGATCAAGGATGACAGCACACAGACGGGATTTACATCAATTTTCTCCAAGATGTTTGCAGGACTTGATACCTTAAAGACGAAGGGAGAAGAAGTCAGCGTCCGCAACCAGTTCATCCATCAGGCACAGAGTTTGTGTACGTATTTTAATGAGTTATCCACAAACCTGACGCAGATGCAGGAAGATGCCAACGAGGAAATCAAAAGCAGTGTGGAAACCGTGAATGCGATCTCGCAGAAGGTTGCCATCTTAAATAAAGAGATCAATATGATCGAGGTCCGCGGCGGACATGCGAATGAGCTTCGCGACCAGAGAGCGAACCTGATCGATCAGCTTTCCGAGCTCGTAAATGTTGAAACACAGGAATATGAAGTACATAATACATACGGACAGAACCTTGGCGGAACGAATTACCGCGTGATCATCAACGGACAGGTTCTGGTCGATGGAAACGATTACCGGACATTGGACTGTAATACGTCCGATTATAAAAATAACCAGAGTGATGCGGACGGATTGTACTCGATCGTCTGGTCCGACACCGGGATGGATTTCGCGGCGACATCCGGTACTGCGGGAGGAAGCCTTAAGGCGCTTTTTGCAGTAAGAGACGGTAACAATGCGGAGAACATGACAGGAACGGTAGACAGTGTTGAGAATACAACCGATGCGGATGGCGCGACGCGCAGCAGTATCACGATGACGTTCCCGAGCACAACCGATATGAATGCAGTTAATCTGCCGGATAACGGAGTGCTTACGATCAACAGCCGCCACTACAACTATGATAGCTGGGAGGCGACAATCGGTCCGGATGGTATCACGAGCATCAAGTTCAATCTGACCGAGGAAGTTCCGGCGGAGCGTGCAGCGAATATGGAAGGATCGCAGCTGGTCTGCGGCGAGACGGTGGATGCGCTCGGCGTGCCGTATTACCAGTCACAGATCACGGAATTTGTCCGTAATTTTGTGAAGATGTTCAACGATATTGAGAAAAAAGGCGTGGACCTCACCGGAAGTCCGATGGGCGCTTTCTTCGTTGGACAGACCAAGGCCGGCTATACCTACGATGCAAATGATTTTGATGATAAAGTGACAACGGACGGAACACCGTACACAATCAGTTCGAAGGATGACAGTTATTTCCGTTACACCGCAGGCAACATCGCAGTTAATGCAACCTCTCTGCAGAATCCGAACTATTTTGCAACATCATCCGAGATCGTTAACGGAGAAGCAAAGTACGATGTGGTCGAGGAACTGCTCAAGCTGCAGAAAGACGTAACTATGTTCCGTGGCGACAATGCGGAGTCCTTCCTCGAGACGTTATTGTCCGATATCACCGTAGATGTCGACAAGACGAACATCAGTTATAAGAATTATTACAATCTCCAGACTGCGGTAGCGAACCAGAGAACTTCCGTATCCGGCGTCGACGAGGATGAAGAGGCATTAAACCTGATCAAATTCCAGAATGCATACAACCTGGCATCCAAAGTAATTTCCGTAATGTCAGAAATGTACGACAAACTGATTAATGAAACGGGTGTATAGGTCGATATATAAACTAAGAGCGTGACTATGCAGATGCAATGCCATGAAAGCGTCATTTCTGTTGTGCTTGCACATAAGGAAATGCGGATTTCGTGGTATTGTGACTCTGGATAGAGTCACCTCCACCCATATGAGCAAAATGATAAGCTGCGTAGCAGCGACTGACAGCATTGCTGGCAGATTTTGCGAATAAGGTGTGGAGGCAGCTGGAAAGTTGAGTGACAAAAAGGGGGAATACACATGCGTGTAACCAACAACATGATTACCGCCAACACCAAGTCCAACATCAATGGCAACAAGGTGCTGGTTGACAAATACAATACGCAGATGACGACGCAGAAGAAGATCAACCGTCCTTCCGAGGATCCGGTTATCGCAATCCGCTCGCTGCGTATGCAGACAAACTTAAGCCATATTACACAGTATCTGGATAACAACATTTCCGATGCGAATGCATGGCTTGACGTAACCGAGACTGCATTAAACAACATGAAGAAAGTCCTGACTGATATCCGTACCCAGTGTGTCAACGGATCGACCGATACACTGACCGCAGATGACCGCCGTACGATCTTAAAGCAGCTGCAGGCGATGAGCGATCAGATCTACAGCGAGGGAAATTCGGATTATGCGGGACGTACCGTATTTACCGGATACCGTACTTCCTCCCAGCTGACCTTTAAGACGGACGAGAAGGATACGACATATAATATTGACCAGAAATTTACTTATCAGGATCTGCAGGAACACCGCTACTATTTCGGTGAGACAGACGTCCCGGCAGATGCGAATACGGAGTGTACGACTGAGGTCGGAACTCATACCTACAACAGACTGCGTCTGGCATATGATGGCATAGAATCTTTTGATAAATTCTCTTACACAGCGGGCGGCAACACCACCGAGATGGAGCTGGAATCCGCGGCAGACGTGGCAAACGGAGCGGATCCAACCGGCAAAATCGTTGTATATGATAACGAGGAGCAGTGGCGTCAGGCGACCGCCAACGGGGACGATGCCATGACACTCGGCGATAACGACATGATCTTCTTAAAAGATACGGGCGAGCTTGTGTTAGGCAAGGAGATCGCACATACGATGGCACAGACCAAGGCAGACTTCAACATGTCCTATACGAAGACCGGTTTCGATGCAGGAGAGGCAAGACCGGAGTACTATTATGACTGTAAGATGAAGACGCCGGACATGAACGAGGCTGTTGTTTACACGAAGGAGAATCAACAGATCTTATTCGAGATCTCAAGCGGCATCACACTTCCGGCAAACACACAGGCAAGCGAAGTATTTGATACAAGCATCGGCCGCGATGTCAGCGAGATGATCGACATCGTAAGCAAGGCAATTGATGCGAACGATAAGGTTGACAAGATCAAGGCAATGATGGAGCAGGAATCGTACGCAGACAAGGATTCGCAGAAGGTACTCCAGACGTATCTTGATGCAGCACAGAAGGAAGCGGATTACGCGAACGACAACCTGAAGAAAACCTACAAGCAGTACATCACGAATTTTGACAATTACCTGAATGATGTGAACGATGCCATCACGAATATCGGTAGTTTACAGAACCGTCTGGATCTCACACAGACCCGTGTCGAGAATCAGAAGACAACGGTTGAGGAACTGAAATCCAGCAATGATGACCGTGAGATTTCGGATATCATTATCGACTATACGGCATCTTACAATGCATACACTTCCAGCCTGACCGCAGCAGCAAAGGTTGGAAAGCAGACATTGCTTGATTATTTGTAAAAAACTGAAAGCCGGGGGCAAAGCCGCGGAGCAGCGGCCGGACAATCCGGCTTTGGGTTTTCATAAATTCATCGCGGAGCGAGAGGAGAATGACCATGAAGGCAAAAACAAGAATTTTTGGCGAGATTGAGATCGCAGACGACAAGATCATTACCCTGGAAAAAGGAATGATCGGATTCCCGGACCTGAACCGGTTCGCATTAATCTTTGACGAGGAGAAACAGAAAAAGCACAATTCCATCATGTGGCTGCAGTCCATGGATGACACGGATATCGCTTTTCCGGTTATGGAGCCACTGGCAGTCAGAGAGGACTACAAACCAAACGTAAACGAGGCGATGATTGCACCGCTCGGACAACTGAATGAAGAGAACACCTACATCCTCGTAACCGTAACGGTTCCGAAGAAAGTCGAGGATTTTTCCGTAAATCTGAAAGCACCGCTCATCATCAACATGGATAACCACAAGGGAGTCCAGCTTATCGTTGAGGACGATTATCCGGTAAAATACAAAGTATATCAGATTTTAAAAGACAAGAAAGAAAAGGCAGGTGAATAGATATGTTGGCATTGACAAGAAAGAAAGGCGAAGCCCTTGTAATCAACAACAATATCGAGATCACCGTGCTTGAGATCCGCGGCGATCAGATCAAGATCGGCATCTCCGCACCGAAGGACGTGCCGGTATACCGTAAGGAAGTCTACTTACAGATCCAGAAAGAGAACGAAGAGGCACTGCATGCAGACAGCTTCGAGGCGTTAAAAAATATTATGGGATAAAATGCATCGGAGGGTTAACTTTTACAGGAATCCCTCCGATATTTCTTCTAGGATAAAAGGATCAGGTTCAACATAGTAAGTTACATGAATGAAAACAGGAGGTCATCATCATGGGAATTGAAGCAATTAAAGGTGCAGCAATGACATATCAGGGAAGTACGTCAACTGCAGAGACAAGACAAGAAACAAGAGCAAAAGTTGAACAGACAGAGAATGTCGGTATCTCGAACAATATCGCGAAAACAACGGTCGCTTTGGACACAAAGCAGACCAGCGGCGAAGGCACCGGAAGCAATGCGCAGCAACAGGATCAGGAGAAGCAGAATGCGCAGATCAAGAAAGCTGTGGAGGATATCAATAAGAAGGCGGTCAATTCAGAGGCAATCTTCGGAATCCACGAGGCAACGAACCGCGTGACCATCAAGATCGTAGACAAGGATACCAAGAAAGTCATCAAGGAACTTCCACCGGAGAAGACATTGGATATGATTGCCAAAGTCTGGGAGATGGCTGGTCTTATGGTAGACGAGAAGAGATAGTGACAGAAGATAGAAGAGATAATTAGGAGGACACCCCTATGGCAATGAGAGTATCGGGTATCAATTCCGGACTGGATACAGACGCGATCGTTCAGGAACTGGTATCAGCATATAGTACGAAAACCGAGAAATATACAAAAGAACAGACAAAGTTAGGCTGGAAGCAGGAGATCTGGAAGAACCTGAACACGAAGGTGTACAGCCTGTATAACAGTGTCGGTAAAATGCGTTTTTCCAGCGCGTACAGCTTAAAGAAGACGACTGCATCGGACACCACCAAGGCATCTGTGACCGCAAGCGGCGATGCTGTCAACGGAACACAGAAGCTGCATGTACTGTCAACCGCACAGTCCGGTTATCTGACCGGAGGAAAGCTGGCACTCCGCAAAGAAGTGAAAAAGGATGACGGAACAACCGAGCTTCAGAAAACAGATGGCAGAGATGAGAATGGTAACATTATCAAGATAACATCTGAGACAAAACTGAGTGCACTTGGATATACGGATGGCAAAGATACAACATTAGATATCCATACAACGGATGAAAAGGGACAAGCGGTTACGAAGAAGATAACGCTTGGTAAGGATAGCACCGTACAGGATGTGGTAAGCGCACTTCGCGAGAACGGGCTGAATGCAAGCTTTGATGAGAACAACGGCCGTCTTTTTGTAAGTTCGAAAGATACTGGAAAAGCTGCTGATTTTACGATCAGTGCATCGACGACAAAGCAGATTCCTAAGACGGATGATGACGGCAATTTCGTGAAAGACAAAGACGGTAAGGTCGTTATGGATGAAATTGAGATGTCGGATGAGGAGAGTGCATCATCAAAGAAGCTGCTCGGTCTGCTGGGTCTCGATACCGTGAATAATACTTATGACAATCAGGCAGTCAAGATCGATGGTCGCGATGCGGTTATTTCGTTAAATGGTGTAAAGTATACGAATACCACCAATGAGTTTTCCATCAACGGACTCAATATTTCCGTAACCGGTGTTACGGACGATGTGGATGATCCGGAGAATGTCGATCTGTCCACACTTGATGACAGCAAGGCAATCACGATCACAACTACGACCGATACACAGGGAATCTACGATAAGATCAAGGATTTCCTGACGGAATACAACAATATCATCAATGAGATCACCAAGCTTTATAACGCGGATTCCGCGGGAAGCTACGAGCCGCTGACCGATGATGAGAAGGATAAAATGTCCGACACAGAGATCGAGAAGTGGGAGACGAAGATCAAGGATTCACTTCTTCGCCGCGATAACTCCTTAAGTTCCATTATGAATTCCATGATGACATCCATGTCAACCGGAATCGAGATCAATGGCAAGAGTTATTCACTGTCCAGCTTCGGTATCCAGACACTTGGATATCTGAATGCAGCTGCGAACGAGCAGAATGCTTATCATATTGATGGTGACGAGGATGATGAGAACACATCCGGTAACAAAGATAAGCTGATGGATGCGATCACGAAGGATCCTGACACGGTTGTCAGCTTCTTCCAGCAGCTCAGCAAGAACCTGTATAAGGCTATGGATGATCAGATGCAGTCCAGCAGTCTGCGTTCCCGTTACAAGATCTATAACGATAAGGAACTGGACAAGGAATACTCGAATCTGGCCAAGACCATCAAAGAGTGGGAGAGTAAGGTATCCGATAAGGAGGATTACTATTATAAGAAATTCTCCAACATGGAGACGGCTTTATCCAAGTTACAGAGTCAGACAAGTTCGCTCAGCTCTATGCTTGGAACAAGCTAAAATATAAGAACATTTTTCGCGCACAATTGATTCGTGGAGGAATGGTTGTGGCGAAATGATAATCACACTTCGTGACAGAATCGTAAGAAGTTAAGGAGGAGTTGCGATGATCCAGAATCAAGGCTACGCAGCGTACAACAACAGTAAAATACTGACTGCCTCACCGGCAGAATTAACATTGATGCTCTATGACGGAGCAATCAAATTCACCAATATTGCGATCATGGCGATCGAGAAGAATGATATCCAGAAGGCACATACGAATATCCTTAAGACGGAACGCATCATCATTGAGTTCCAGTCGACACTGGATGAGAAGTATCCGGTAGCAAAGGATTTCAATGCCGTATACACCTATCTGATCCGCCGCCTGCGCGATGCGAACATTAAGAAAGATGCCGAGATTCTGGAGGAAGTGTTAAAGCATCTGCGCACGATGCGTGACGCATGGAAAGAGGTTATGGCAAAGACTGCCAATGGAACCAATGTGGCAGTATCATAACAGGAGAAGTATATGTCAGAAACATATTTAGCAATCATGCTCCAAAGCCTTAAGAAGAAGGAACAAGTGCTGGATGAGATCATCCGTCTGAATGATCTGCAGAAGAAGCAGCTGACCGATCAGGCAACTCCGGTCGATGACTTTGACAAGACGGTGGAGGACAAGAGTGCCTGCATCGACCAGCTGGATCAGCTGGACAGCGGCTTCGAGAAGCTCTATGCGCAGGTTCAGGAAGAACTGCAGGCGAACAAGGAGCAGTATGCAGATACGATCCGTGAGCTGCAGAAACGAATCCGCAGCGTGACGGACAAAAGTATCATGATCCAGGCGCAGGAAGCGCGCAACAAGGATCTGATGATGCAGAAGTTCACAACGGTAAGAAAGCATGCCAAGGATGTGCGTGCGAACAGTAAAGCGATTACGGGTTATTATAAAACCATGACCCATTCCGGATACATGGACTCAAGATATATGGATGGTAAGAAGTAATCGCAACATGATATGGTAGCAGGGAGAAAATTTAAATTTTCTTCTTATTTTGCTATAAAGTATCGGGGATTTTCTCCGATATAGAAAGTAAGTAAACAAAGAGTTGTCTTTGATTACGGTACCGTGATCGACAGCTTGACGGAGCGTACGGCCGCCAGGATAGACATCACAAACAAACAACGAACCGCAAGGACGCGGGGGACAAAGATTCAAGGAGGAATTATTATGGTAGTACAACACAACATGCAGGCGATGAACGCCAACAGAATGCTCAATGTAACAACATCTCAGCAGTCAAAGGCTACAGAGAAGTTATCTTCAGGTTACAAGATCAACCGTGCAGCAGATGATGCAGCAGGACTTTCTATTTCTGAGAAGATGCGTAAGCAGATCAAAGGTCTTGATCAGGCTTCTACAAACGCTCAGGATGGTATCTCCGCAGTACAGACAGCTGAAGGTGCTTTAACTGAAGTTCACTCTATGTTACAGCGTATGAACGAGCTTGCAACTCAGGCAGCCAACGGAACAAACAGTGAGTCTGACCGTTCTTCCATCCAGGATGAGATCGATCAGTTAACAACTGAGATCGACCGTGTTGCTGAGACAACCAAGTTCAACGAGACTTACCTGTTAAAGGGTAATGGAAAGACATCTACAGTTAAGATTGCTGCTCAGGATGCAGGTATCAAAGGAACTCTTACCGGTGTTGGAACTGGTACAGCAGTATTCAAGATGGCAGCCCTTAAATTTGGTGATACAATCACGATCGGTTCTAAGGGATATACTATCGGTACTACAATCGAAAGCATCAGAACAGCTATCACAAAAGGACAGATTGATGGTGCTTCAGTTGTTAAGAATCCACCAGCAGCTGGAAGTATTATCACAATCAATGGTACAGAGTATACCGTTGTTGACAAATCTTCGGATGTTGATGAGACAGAGAACAAGCTGATGACAACTCAGATTGCAGCTTTGGTACAGGATGGTGATAAGGTAATCATTGGAACACAGACAATGGTTGCTATGACTGAGAGCGCTACAACTGGTAAGGTAGATGGAGTTGGTGATAACGATGCATCTGTTATCTCTGCAAATAAGGCATACAGCCTGATCGCAGACGAGCTTCGTAAAGCTTCTTCTATCGGTGCCGATGCAGGTAGCGAGGCAAAGGTTTCATCTGATACCAACAAGAAGCTGACAATTGATGGTAAAGACGTAGCACAGTCTAACTGGGTAGATGCTACACAGTACTCATCCCAGAATACACAGGTTACTTTCATCATTGATGAGGGATCTGTAAAGAAGAACCAGGGCTTACAGATGGGACTTCATGTAGGTGCTGATGCTGACGAGACGAACAAGATCTCATTCACAATCGACACAATGAACTCTGCAGGACTTGGTGTACAGGGATTAAACCTTGTTGATAAGACAGGTGCTAAGGCTACATACGCAATCGATGCAATCGCAGATGCAATCTCTAAGGTTTCTGCACAGAGATCTTCACTCGGTGCTGTTCAGAACAGACTTGAGCACACAATTAACAACCTGGACAACGTAGTTGAGAATACTACAAGCGCTGAATCTCAGATTCGTGATACTGATATGGCTGAGACAATGGTTGAGTACAGCAAGAACAATATTCTTGCTCAGGCTGGCCAGTCAATGCTCGCTCAGGCGAACCAGTCAAATCAGGGTGTATTGTCCTTACTTGGTTAATTGCTGTTTGCTATTCATTGCTATACTACTATTACAAAACTGGCGACGGGTTGCTCCCGCCGCCTTTTTTGCGTCTTGAGAAATCCTGCCGATATGTCGCAGAAATTACCATATTTTCTAATTTTTAAAAAAATTTTATTTTAGGGGTTAAGTAATCCGTAAAGAGCCCGATATAAAGAGTAACCAAGTAAAAATGGTGTTCAGCAAGCACCATGAAAGACGCCCAGCAAGCGTCATTACCCGAGGCGTTCAGCAAGCGCCTATATTATCAAACAAGTAACCAAGGACGTTACGTAGGATTCAAGGAGGAAACAAACAATGGTAGTACAGCACAACATGCAGGCGATGAACGCCAACAGAATGTTAAACATTACAACTTCATCTCAGTCAAAGGCAACTGAGAAGTTATCATCCGGTTATAAGATCAACCGTGCAGCAGATGATGCAGCAGGACTTTCAATTTCCGAGAAGATGCGTAAGCAGATCAAGGGATTGGATCAGGCATCTACGAATGCACAGGATGGTATCTCAGCCGTACAGACAGCTGAAGGTGCGCTTACAGAAGTTCATTCAATGCTTCAGCGTATGAACGAACTTGCAACACAGGCAGCCAACGGAACCAACAGTAGTTCCGACCGTGAGGCAATCCAGAATGAGATTGATCAGCTCACAACCGAGATTGATCGTGTCGCTGAGACAACGAAGTTCAATGAGACATATCTGTTGAAGGGAAATGGAAAGACAACCACCAACGTTATCTCTGCAAAGGATGCTGGTATTACAGGTTCCCTGACCGGTGTCGGAACCGGAACCGGTGTGTTTAAGATGGATGCACTGAAGTTCGGCTCAACAATTACCATCGGTTCTAAGGGATATACAATTGGAACTACGATCGCAGATATCCGATCAGCAATTACAGACGGAAAATTTGTTGCAAACAAACCAGGAGTAGGAAGTATCATTCAGATTAACGGAACTGAGTACACCATTGCAAAGGATCTCAAGTCTACGGATGCCGCAGAGAATATTCTTACAGCGACACAGATTGCATCATTGGTGAAGGATGGCGATAAGGTTATCGTTGGAACACAGACGATGGTTGCGATGACCGAGGATGCGAAAAACGGAGCAATTGATGGTGTTGGTGATAACGATGCATCCGTGATCTCTGCAAAGAAAGCATATTCATTGATCGCAGACGAACTTCGTAAGGCTTCATCCATTGGAACCGATGCAGGACATGAGGCGAAGGTAACGAAGACAACTGCACAGGTCGGTGGAACAGGAACCGTAAATGCCAATTGGACAACCGGAACACAGTATGCATCAGATAACACGCAAGTCACCTTTATTATTACAGAGGGTACGGTACAGAGCTCACAGGGACTGCAGATGGGACTTCATGTTGGTGCGGACGCAGATGCAACCAATAAGATTACATTTACAATTGATACAATGAATGCCGCTGGTCTCGGACTTCAGAATTTGAATCTTGTGGATACAACCGGTGCAAAGGCTACTTACGCAATTGATTCTATCGCAGATGCAATTCAGAAGGTATCCGCACAGAGATCTTCACTCGGTGCAATCCAGAACCGATTAGAGCATACGATCAACAACTTGGATAACGTTGTTGAGAATACAACAAGTGCTGAGTCACAGATTCGTGATACCGATATGGCAGAAGAGATGGTTGAGTATAGCAAGAACAACATTCTTGCACAGGCTGGTCAGTCTATGCTGGCCCAGGCAAACCAGGCAACACAGGGAGTTCTGTCACTGTTACAGTAATTTGATAAGTTTTATAGAGGAAGAGCGAAATACTTCACTCTTCCTCTTTTTTTACAAGCTTTTGGCAAGGATGAAGAGAAATGGATCAGGGACGACCGATACTTTCAATTTCATTATTAGCGTCGAACCAGAAGGAGACTGTTCGAAGATGCCTGGATTCACTTAGGTCACTGATGGAGCAGGTACCAAGCGAACTGATCATTGTCGATACCGGCTTGTCACCAGAGGTTCAGGCACTTCTTAGGGAATACACAGATTGTGTGATTCCCTTTTCGTGGTGTAATGATTTTGCCAAGGCGAGAAATTGCGGTCTCACGAGGGCACGCGGAGAGTGGTTCCTGTACATTGATGATGATGAATGGTTTGAGAATACGGAGGAGATTGTTCGTTTCTTCCGAAGTGGAGAATATCTGCAATATGGATATGCGAATTACATACAGCGCAATTTCCTGGATCCTGGATATCGGACATATACCGACAACTGGGTGTCGAGAATGGTTCGGTTGACAAAAGATGTCCGCTTTAAGAGCCGGATCCATGAATATTTCGATCCTGTATATGGAACGGGTAAGAACATTCCGGCGGTTGCGAACCATTCGGGCTATATTCATGTGACGGAGCAGGACAGAAGAAAGCGTTATATGCGAAATGTTCCGTTGCTGCAAGAGATGATGGACGAAGAACCGGATAATCTTCGCTGGGCGATCCAGCTGGCACAGGAGTACTATTCCGTGGAGGAATGGGAGACGCTGGAAGCATTTTGCCGCTCAGTACTACAGAATGAACATTATCAGAAGCAGCCGGTGATGAAGCGGCTGGCAGCCACATTCTATGCGGGTATTGTGGAGTCGCTCGTAGAGCGAAGGCAGCCGGAGCAGGCAATCTGTGAGGCAGAACGCGCATACGCGGATGAGGACTGCAGCCTTTTGGGCAAGGCATATCTGTTTCTGCAGGAAGCAATCTGCAATCTGCAACAGAGAGACTGGAAGCGCGTAGCATTCTGTCTCGACCAGTATGAGGCTCTTGAAAAAGAAATAACCGCGGATGAAGCGCAGTATGCAATCATGCAGGAAGCTTTGATTGTGGATGGAACCTTTGACATGGTGAATAAGAAGAAAGCGACTTTGATGCGTTTCTTATGCGAAGCGGAACAGGAGCACAGTTCGGAAGCACTCCAGTTGTTTGCACAGCTAGAGTGGGGGACAAGTGTTGTCTATGCGTATCCGCCACTGATGCCGATTCTTCTGGAAACACTGGTGGAGCATCCTGGTTCGGCCTATATGGAACAGATATGGCGCATTATTTGGAACAATGAGCCACTTTATGATATGATGATAAAAGAAAGTAATCGAGCTTGGGATTCATTAGAGGCTGCGAAGAAAAAGAAGCTGCGAGAGAACTATAAAAGACAAGTGATGGCATACCTTGCAGTCTACTATAAGCAGGATGCCTTGCTTGCGTATGTGCAGTGTCTCCCGAAGCAGGCGCAGCGCGCACTCGGAATGATGGATGAAATTGTCGCCGCAGGCGATTTTAAAAGGGCTGATGTTCGAGAGAGAGGGGAAGCAAGATGAAAAAACGAAAATTGACAATTTCCATGCTGGTATGTGGAAGAGATACCACGATTCGCTGCCTGGACTCTCTTGTCCCGATTCTGGAGGGCATGGATGCAGAATTGATTCTTGTGGATACCGGATGCTCGCCGGAATTAAGAAGTCAGCTGACAAAATATACAGATCAGATTCTTTCGTTTGCATGGTGCGATGACTTCTCGGCAGCTCGAAATGTCGGGATAAAAGCCGCACATGGAGAGTGGTTTCTCTATATTGATGATGATGAGTGGTTTGAGAACCCGGAAGTGCTGATTCAGTTTTTTGAAAGCGGAGAATACAAGAAATACGGATGTGTGAACTATATTCAGAGAAATTATTATGATGCTGACTTTGTACATTATGATGATTTCTGGGCAAGCCGTATGATCAAGCTGGAGTCGGATACACGCTTTCACAGTAAGATCCATGAATATATGGCTCCGATTCGAGGGGAAGCCTTTAATCTTGAATTGATAGCAAATCATACTGGATATATTTTCCAGACACCGGAGGGAAAGCAGAAGCACTTCGAGAGAAATGCACCGCTGCTCCTTGAGATGATTCAGGAGGAACCACAACGGCTCCGCTGGAGAGTCCAGCTGATGCAGGAATATCGTTCCGTCAAAGATTACGCGGAAATGTACCGTTTCGGAGAGGAATGTCTGGAATTTACGAAGAATCGCAATAATGAAAGGGACAATTGGGATATTGGAACCTTTTATGCAGGAGCCGCAGAGGGAAAGCTGTTCTTAAAGGAATATGAGGACAGTATGGCAATTGCAGACCGGGGACTTTCTGATCCGCGCATGAACGAGATGTGTCATGCCTACATGTATCTGTGTAAAGCGACCGCGTGCTTCGATATCGAACGATGGAGCGAGGCGGAAGACAGCATTCACCGCTACTTTAAGGTGAAAAAGGCGCTGAGCAAAAATAAGATCCGTTTTGCAAATCAGAAGAGTTCGCTTATGGTTGGTGAAGCGTTTGATGTGTTCCCGCTGCAGAGGGCATATTCGATCCTGGGTGCGTGTGAACTGAAACGAAAAGATGCCAGCAAGCTGAAGAAATATGTTGCACAGATGGGCTGGGACAAGCACAGGGTCTATTTGTTTGATGGATTTCTGGCAGCAGTGGCAGAAGCGATGGCAACGATGCCAATCACACAGGGCTTTGTTGAGGTTGCGCAGCTCGCCTGGAACAATGAGGTGGTGCAGCCAAAATTCTTCATTGAGATACAGGCTTGGGAGTCGAAGGACAAGAAGAAATATGAACAATTGCTGCATGTCCTGGCTCGCCTGGAGGGCGCACACTGGTTCCTGCATTATGCCAAGATTCTTGTAGCGGATATGGAGAATCAGGCGCAGATTCTGCCGGAAGAATTCCATACGTTTATCCAGAGTACTTCAAACATTTTCTTAACTCCGGAGAATATAACCGGAATTATGAAAAAGTATCAGATACAGACCGAGCCGTATTATCTGGAAGTCCCGTTTTCTACATGGTGTGCACATCTGCAAAATTATTTGGACAATGCGGATTATTCTGATGTTATTTTGAAAAAACTGGAATTTGAGACCATGCGGACGCAGAAGAATATCCGCTACGATTATTTTGATGTGCGAATGGCGGAAGCTGCGGCTTTACATAGTGCTTATGAACGAGAATATGAAAAGAAACATCAGGCTTTACAACTTTTTGCGGACAAAGCAACAACGTTCCTTGGAAGATATTATCAGGCGGATGTGATAGAGAATGAACTGGAACTTCTGCCGTTATATGGTCAGGTGGCATTCCGCTTACGGGATGCCCTGCAACTGGAAGAGACAAAACTGCAGCGTGCACTGGAGCTGTATCATGAGGTTGTCATTGTAAATCCTGTATGGGCGGATGCAATGAAAACATACATGAGCGCATTAAGTAAAGAAGTAGAGCGTAGAGAGATTGCTGCAAAGGAAGAGATGGAGCGGCTGGAACAGGGAGTACTGGAGGAGATTCACAAACTTATTCAGGTAAAACAGTATGAAGCAGCGCTTGCGGCATTAAAACAATTAAAGCAGTTGAAGCCCAACGATCTGGATTTGGCGGAGCTGACGCTTCGTATCCGGCTCGCGATGATGGAGAACGCATAGGAGAGAACGATGGCTGATAGAATATTATCCATATCACTTCTTGTTTCAGGAAGAACAGATACAACAGAAAAATGTTTACGTTCCATAGACCGACTTAGAAAGGTACTGGATGCAGAGATCATTCTGGTGGATACCGGCTGCCCGGATTCCTGGCAGAAGCCACTGGAAGAGTATGCAAATAAGTATGTGCGCTTTACGTGGTGCAACGATTTTGCCAAGGCGCGCAATGTGGGACTTGCGTTTGCAACCGGGGAATGGTTCCTGTTTTTGGATGATGATGAGTGGTTTGAGGATGTGACGCCGATCGTTGATTTCTTCCGGAGTGGGGAGTACAAAGAATACCAGCAGGCAGTCTACAAGGCACGAAATTACTCGAAGCGGGATGGATCCGCTTATACCGATGAATGGGTAGCCCGTATGATCCGGTTGGAAGCGGATACACATTTTGAGGGAAGCGTCCATGAGTCACTCGTTCCGGTTAAGGGAAAATGCAAGAGGCTCGATGTGTTTGTGCATCACTATGGATATGCCTTTGAAAACGAAGAACAGAAGGCGGCACATCGGAAACGCAACGTGCAAATATTAGAAGAACTTTTGAAGAAAGAACCCAATAATATGAAGTGGTATTTGCAGATTTTGCAGGAATATGGCGATCCATCAACTGCTGAAGAATTGCAAAAGTACGCTGCTTCTGCAATAAAACTGGTACAGAAAGTAGATGAGCCTTTTGTTAATCAATGCAGGGGAGCGTTTTATGTTGCAGCATTATTAGCGGATCTGTGGCTGGAGCGAATCGATCAGCTGATGAGGGATTGTGAGGCTTTTACCGCGGATGCGCGCAATACGTTCGAGACGAATTACAGCCTGTATTATTATTGGATCAAAGGGATTATGATAAAAAGCAATGATCCGGATCTTACCGGGGATGAGGCGGATGAATTACAGGAAAAACTTAAGATGTGCGGAGAAGCGTTTGTGCATAACTGTAAGCTGCATGATGAGCAGGAGAAAACCGAACAGGAGCAGATCATCGAGGAGAGCATTCCGTTCGTAAAGGATGTGAAGGATGCAGAGGAGATTGCGCAGGATCTGCAGGCGAAACTGGAGAACAACGGCGAATTTCTCCTTATGGAAGAAGAGTATTGGACATACGGAAAGGCACACATGATTCCATTGGAGCAGATGCTTCTGGATCTGCCGTTCTCACAGTGGATGGCACAGGTGATGGTACTGAATGCGTACCATTCGGAAGAATTGTGGGACAAAATTCGTATGCATCTGATCGAGATACAGACGGTGGAGAATATCCGCTACGATTATTTCCATGCGCAGGCAGTCAATTCGGTCATTACCAAATGCGCAGCCGGCAAAGGCTACGACGAATTAAAAGAGTATCTTTGGGAGTATGCGGCCTGCAATCTGAAATTTGCACAGTGGGTCTATACGGAGGAAGCGTTCACCGGAGAGATGGAGATGGTGGAGGAGAGTTGCCGGGCAGCCGTGTGGATGCAGAGAGCACTCCAATGTGGGGAAAGCGATTGGGGCGGAATGCTGGACAACTTAAAGAAAGCGGCTCAGGCGTGGACGAAGCTGGGCGAAACAGTAAAGAAGTTTGCACAGCTGATCGGGCAGCAGGAGACACTTGAACAACAAAACGCAGAGAATGAATTGACCGCGATGGCGGCAGAAGTTAAGCAGCAGGTGATTACATTAACCGAAAACGGTATGTACCAGCAGGCACTTGACATCGTGAAGCAGCTGCGTCAAATGCTGCCGGAGGATGAGGATTTCATCTATTTAGAGAATGAGTTAGAGAAGCAACTAGCTTAGAGGTATCAATTATGCAACAGACCATGAATCGAAAACAGAATATTGTTCTATCGATCGCTTTACTAGCATCCGATCGCAAAGATACGATCGTGCGCTGCCTGGAGTCGTTGTCTTCGATACGGGAGGCCGTAACGAGTGAACTGATCATTCTGGACACGGGCTGCTCGAAGGAAGTTCGTCAGATTCTGGAACAGTACGCGGACAAGATTGAAAATTTTACATGGTGCAAGGACTTTGCCAAAGCCAGAAATGTAACAATTCAGATGGCAGAGGGAGAATGGTTTCTCTATCTGGATGATGATGAGTGGTTTACAGAGACACAGGATCTGATTGACTTCTTCCAGTCAGGGGAATATCGAAACTATACGTCCGCAAGCTATATCCAGAGAAATTATCTTGATATGGAGGGCAGTCAGTATACGGATACACGCGTGGGTCGGATGGCAAAGTTGACACCTGAGCTGCATTTCAAAAGCAGGATCCATGAATATCTGACTCCGACCGGAGATGCAAATAAGAATCTGCTTGCAAGGGTGGATCATTACGGCTATGTGTATACTACGGAGGAGCAGAAGCTGGCGCATTTTAAGCGCAACCAGACACTTCTGGAAGAGATGATAAAGGAAGAGCCGGATGTGCTGCGCTGGAGACTGCAGCTTCTGCAGGAACATCGTTCTATCGATGATTACGCGCAGATGGAGCGGATGGGTGTTGACGGAATCATAAGGATTAACAATTCTGCAACGAAGGAGGATGAGGAAGCGTGCATCTATATTGGCAGCTTTTATGCGGCGCGCATCCTTGCAGCAGAAGGCCGCATGGATTATGCGCGCGTGTATGAACTTTGTCAGGAGGCGGCACAGGATGCGCGGAATACAAAACTCTGTCAGGCTTTTTTGGATGAAATGCGGGTGAAAGCTTGCTTTTTCCTTGGCCTGCATTCCGGGAATGATACAGATGCTACGGAGCAGTACCGTCTTTCGGAAACCTATGCACAGGATTACTGCGATGCACAGGCATATTTTGCGGCAAATGCGGAGGAACTGTATTGCCAGCAGATCGCACCTTTTGTCGGAGAATGTCTGGATGCTGTAAAAGTCAAAGAAATCTATTCCATTCGTATCTGTAATGGGCTAAAATTAAGACAGGTGCAGAATCTGGATCGATATATTGACAAGCTGCATTGGAATGAGCGGCATGTGTATGTGTTTGAAGAGATTGCAGCGATTCTGATCGAGGCGATGAACGGCTTCGCGAAGTGCTATGAGAGCGAAGCGATTCCAGAGAACGAGGAATTTCTTGTGTATGGAAAGACACTTAAGATTATGCAGAAGCAACACGCTTTGTGGGAGTATTTCTGTGGCGAGATCGGAGCGAGACAGGAGCAGGGAGAAGATATGAACGGCATCATCCGGCTGATCGGTACGATCTTCCCGGATGAAGTGGAAAAGCAGGAACCGTCGAATGAGATCGAGGCGCTTGCGGCACAGGTGAAGGCGCAGATTCAGCTTCTGATCGCGCAGGGAATGCGCGAAGAGGCGCGGGCTGTCATCCAGCAGGTGAAGAGGATTCTTCCACAGGATCCGCAACTGCAGGAATTAGAGCAGATGTGTGCGTCAGATAGAGATATGGAGACAGGAACGAATGAGTAAGGTTGTAAGAGAACGATTACAACAGACAATTCAATACTTGCAGAAAGCGACCGAAGTAATTGCGCATAAGAGTGCAGATTTGCAGGATGGCTTAGCGCAACAGGATAATCTGTTTGTAGGTCTTCTGACGGACACACAGAACCTTGCGATTGCACTTGGAACGCGGATCGAGGAACTGAAGGGTGTCGGAACGCAGATAGTGAAGGAACTGGAAGGATACTGTGAATGTCTGTTTCGTGTGAATGAGAGCATGGACACCGAGAAGCGGGCAGATGCGGCGGAAGCGTTGAGCACACAGTTTGGGCGTATTCAGGATGCGTTTGAGAGTGATTTCCCAGATAAAAAAGAAATTGTATTTCTGCCATATAAAGCGAGCATGTGGGATTCTCTGGAGAGTGTGTGGAAAGCGGCAGATGTGAATCCAGAGTGTGAGGCGTATGTTGTGCCGATTCCGTATTACACGCTGGATGGACAACATAACTTTAAAGATTTCTGTTATGAGGGAGATCAGTATCCTGATTATGTCCAGATTGTTGATTATACCAAATATGACCTGGAATTGCACCATCCGGACGTAATCTATATTCATAATCCATATGATGAATTCAATACCGTAACGAGTGTAGATCCAGACTTTTATTCGATAAAGATCAAGGACTACACCGATGAACTGGTCTATATTCCATATTTTGTATTGCAGGAGATTGATCCAGCCAATCAAGTGGCAGTGGAAGCGATGCATCATTTCTGTTTCCTGCCCGGAACAATATATGCGGATAAAGTTATTCTTCAATCTGAGAATATACGCCAGATTTATATCGATGAATATCGGAAGGCGGCTGCAAAGCGGGGTATGCAGGTGAGCCGGGAGGAATTAGAGAAGAAATTTTTAGGACTGGGATCACCGAAACTTGATAAAGCTGCGAATGCCCGCAGGGAAAAGGCTGCGATTCCGCAGGAGTGGCTTCGGATTATTCAGAAAACGGATGGAACATACAAAAAAGTTATCTTTTACAATACAAGTATTACAGCGCTGCTCAACAGCAGAGAAAAGATGCTTATAAAGATGCAGAATGTTTTTCGGATTTTCAAAGAGAGAACTGATGAGGTTGCACTTCTGTGGCGTCCGCATCCATTGATCAAGGATACGATTCAAAGTATGCTTCCGGCATTGTGGGAAGAATATCAGAAGATCGTGTTGCAGTACAAGGAAGAAGGCTGGGGAATCTACGATGATACCGCGGATCTTGATCGTGCAATCGCGGTCAGCGATGCTTATTATGGGGATAGCAGCAGCGTGGTTCAATTGTGCCAGGCGGCGGGATTGCCGATAATGATTCAGAATGTGGATGTATTGGATGATTGACAGAATGAGGTAGATAGTATGACAGTTGCAGTATTATTGGCGGGTGGTGTAGATCCTGGATTTCAGATGGATATACCAAAACAATTTGTAAATGTATATAATGTTCCAATCATTGTATATACCATGCAGAAATTTCAGAAGCATCCGGAAGTGGACGCGATCATGGTGGCATGTCTTGCGGGATGGGAGAATCTGGTATCAGCGTATGCGAAACAGTTCGATATTGATAAGCTGCAGTGGGTCATTGATGGAGGTGCCAGCGGACAGGAGACTTCCAGACTTGCAGCAAATAAGCTTATGGAAACCTGCAAGGAGGATGATATTGTAATCATCCACGACTCGATTCGGCCTATGGTGTCCGATGAAATCATCTCGGATAGCATTGCAACCTGCAAGAAGAGCGGAATGGGAATAGCTGCGGTCACTTCTATGGATAATGTCATGATGACCGATGATGGAGTAACTGGAAAGAAGTCAATTTCCAGATATGCTTTCCGCAGAGTGCAGACACCGCAGACGTACCATTTGGGGGATCTGTATACAGCGCACCAGGAGGCGTTAGATCAGAACATCAGAAATGAAAATGATACCAACAATATGATGTCGCGCCTCGGAAGACGTGTTACCTTCTCGATGGGATCGGACACAAATCTGAAAATCAATACAGTAGAGGATGTTGAGATGTTTAAGGCATTATTTAAGATGCAACACAAGGAAATATAGTGCATAAGGTTAATATCATCCGGAAAATGTCGATATAACATATAGTGAGAAAAATAGTAGCGGAAAGGCACGAAAGAATGAATGTTGCATTGATTTTAGCCGGCGGGAAAGGCGAAAGAGTCGAGCAGTCCGTTCCGAAACAGTTCTTAAGTATCTATGATAAGCCGATTATTATCTATACGCTGGAAGCATTTGAACGTCATCCGGAGGTGGATGCAATCATTGTATCCTGCATCAGCGGATGGAAAGAAGTGTTAGCGGGATATGCAAGGGCATATAACATAACCAAGCTGAAATGGATCGTTGATGGTGGTGAGAATGGACAGGCTTCCGCAAGGAACGCACTTCTTGCCTTGGAACCGGAATGTAAGAAAGACGATATTGTAATCATACACGATGCGGTACGCCCAATGATATTCGGGGAGATTATCTCCGATGCGATTCACAAGGCGCAGCAATACGGATCAGGGTTATCAGCAGTCCGATGTCAGGAAACCATCATGCGGACGAACAACGGTGAGACCGGAAGAGAAGGCATCAACCGGGAAGACATCATGCGTGTTCAGACACCACAGGCGTACAAGTTCGGGAAAGCGCTTGGGGCGCACAAGGAAGCCTTAAAGCGAGGCATCACAAATGCGGTATATACGAATACATTGATGCTTGAACTTGGAGAAGAGTTGCATTTCTCCTATGGATCCAATAAGAATATCAAGATTACAACATTGGAAGACATTGATATGTTTAAGGCGATGTATGCAACCAAGCGTGATACATGGCTGAAGAGCAGAAATGAAGCAGAATAGATAAAGGTCTGTTATGGAAATCAGACGTAAGTTGCATGGAGGCATTAGAAGGATAGTTAGACACGGGAGCTGCCATGAGGGGCAGTTTTTTTATTACCTGAAATGCAGAGCGTGAAATTTCAGAGAGTGTGGTGCTATTTTGTATGGTTGTAGACGGAATAGGTTAGACTAGAAATTTGGACAAACAGAATGGATGATGTGATGAAAAAAGTATATACATGTTTTACTACAGATGTGATACATGAAGGGCACATTAATATTATTAAAGAAGCTAAAAAATATGGTGAGGTGTATGTGGGGGTAATGACGGATGAAGCTATGGTTCGTTTTGATCGTTTCCCGACAATTTCTTTGCACGAAAGAATGCAACAGATATCCGAAATAGACGGAGTTGCCAATGTGATGGTTCAAGATTCTGTGATGTATGATTCTGTTATAAGAGAATTAAGACCAGATTATGTAGTTCATGGAGATAATTGGTTGACTGGACCGACGAGAGTTATTCGTGATAATGCGGAAAAAGCATTGCGTATGTATGGAGGAAAAATCATAGATATTCCATATACATATAATGAAAACGTAAAGAAAGCCGACCAAAAAATGCAGGCTAAATTGATGATGCCAGAGTTCCGTAGGCGTCGCTTGAGACAATTGTTGGCAATTCGCCCAATTGTTAAGGCGTTGGAGGTTCACAGCGGGCTTACAGGATTGATTGTGGAAAAAACAGTCGTGGAATCGGATGGACAATTAGATCAATTTGATGCAATGTGGATTAGTTCATTATGTGATTCTACGGCAAAAGGAAAACCAGATATTGAATTGGTTGATATGACTTCTCGCTATAGAACAATTGATGATGTAATGGAGGTTACAACCAAGCCTATTATATTTGATGGTGATACGGGAGGATTGCCAGAACATTTTGGATACACTGTTAGAACATTAGAAAGAATGGGGGTCTCTGCTGTCATAATAGAAGACAAAACGGGCTTAAAAAAGAATTCTCTATTTGGAACGGATGTGGAACAAACACAAGATAGTATTGAACATTTTTCGGAAAAAATTAGAATAGGGAAAAATGCACAACTTACAGACGATTTTATGATTATTGCGAGAATTGAAAGCTTGATTCTTGAAAAAGGAATGGAAGATGCATTAAAGCGCGCGGTGGCATTTGTAGAAGCTGGTGCTGATGCAATTATGATTCATAGCCGCAAAAAGCAGCCTGATGAGATATTGGAATTTTGTGATTTGTTTCGAAAAAAAGATGCTAAAACACCAATAGTTGTTGTTCCGACTTCTTACAATGTGATTACTGAGTCTGAGTTGTCAGAGCATGGTGTTAATATTGTGATTTATGCAAATCAGCTTACACGTAGCGCATTTCCTGCTATGAAGAAGACTGCGGAGGATATATTAAAAAATCACAGAGCAAAAGAAGTTGACGATCGATTGATGCCAATAAAAGACATTATAACATTAATTGATGAAATATGAGGTGTTTGATGGAATCTTATAGCGAAGTAAAAAAAAGATATGAAAAATACAAAGAACAAAAGCTATCATTAAATATGGAGAGAGGATGGCCTTCTAAGGAACAGTTAGAACTTTCAATGCCAATGTTAAGTCTTGTAACAGAGAACACAGATTTGTGTCTGGAAGAGGATTATAGAGGATATTCAGGAACTGCAGGAATAAAACCAATGAGAAATCTGTTTGCGGAGATGTTAGAGACAACGCCCGAACATATTTATATTGGTGGTACAATGAGTACTACTATTATGTATGATATTGTAAATAAGGCATGTATGTTTGGCATTGATGGCTTTGAACCTTGGAAAAACTATCAAAAAGTAAAATTTTTGTGCCCATCGCCTGGTTATGAGAAACATTTTAAAATTTGTAGCACTTTTGGAATTGAAATGATTCCTGTAAAAATGGATGATCATGGTCCGGATATGGATATTGTAAAAAAATTGGTTTCAGAAGATGATTCAATTAAAGGAATGTGGTGTGTGCCTTTATACTCAAATCCGACAGGAATAATCTATTCGGATGAAGTTGTTGAGGGGTTGGCAGCGATGCATACGGCAGCAAAGGATTTTCGACTGTTTTGGGATAATGCTTACTGTGTCCATCATATAACAGATAATAAAAATAAAATATTAGATATTATTTCCGTTTGCGAAAAAATGGGAAATCCCAATCGTGTATTTGAATTTGCCTCAACTTCGAAAATTACATTTCCTGGAGGGGGAGTGGCATGTTGCGCATCTAGTTTAGAAAATATAGCGTGGCTTACAAAAAATAGTTTACTTCAGTTGAAAAGTGGGGATAAAATCAATCAGTATCGGCATGTTTTGTTTTTAAAAGATATAAATGGCGTAGACCGACATATGAAAAAACATGGGAAGCTTATATTGGAAAAATTTCAGTTAGTAGATCAAATATTGAAGAATGAGTTGATACACGCTGGTATTGCAGAATGGAAAATGCCAGAGGGAGGATATTTTATCAACATAAAGTTACAACAGGGAATGGCTAGACGTGTGTATGAATTATGCAAAGATTGTGGAGTTAGAATAACACCTGCCGGTTCAACTTTTCCATATGGAGTAGATCCAGAGGATTGCTATATTCGATTAGCACCTACATATCCTTCACTGGAAGAACTAAAAATTGCGATGACAGTATTTGCTATTAGCGTGAAATTGGCATATTGGGAAACGAAATAGGGGAGATAGAAAATTATGACTAGAAAAGCGGTAATTTTAGCGGCAGGAATGGGAACAAGACTTCGACCATTGACAGATTCTGAACATAAATGTATGACGAAAGTATGTGGAGTTCCGATTATATATCATGCGTTGGATTGCCTGGAAAAATGTGGTTTTAGTGAAGTTGTAATAGTCGTGGGGTACTTAAAAAAACAATTAGAATCACAAATTCAAAATTTTCACATGAATATGAAAATTCGGTTTGCAGAAAATGATTTATACAATCAGACGAATACGGCATATTCATTAAAACTTGGATTAGATGAGATAGATAATTTTGATGAGTTGTATATTCTGGAAGGTGATGTTTTTTTTGATGATGTAGTGCTAAAAAGACTAATAACAGAGAAGCACCCAAATGCAACTATTCTGGAACATTATAACCCAGAACTTGACGGGACGTTTGCCACATTAAACAAAGAAGGTTTTGTCGTTGATTGGCGTCATAAAAGTGAGCAGGAACCTGGATATACTTTAACGGATAAATATAAAACCGTAAATTTACATCGCTTTAGTGTTGCGTTTGTAAAAGAAATCCTGATTGCAGAAAATGAAAGACTGATAGAGAGTATGGGGTGTAATCAGCCTCTTGAAAAAACAATGCGTCAAATTGTATCACAGGATCCGATGCAGATAAAGGGTGTAATATTAAACAAAGAACGCTGGTTTGAAATTGATGATTTACGAGATTTGGAATACGCAGAACAGCTATTTGGAAAGGAACAGTAATGGAAGAAAAAGCAACAACTGATTTGATTGTGGATAAAGAATATTGCATGAGTTCATTTTTGGCAGTTCGATATGTGGCAGATATGAATAAAGTTTTCAAAGAAGGGATGAGGCATGAGCATTTTAAATTTGTTCCAGAGAATGAAATGATAACTTGTGATAGTCCAGAGGAAATTGATCGTGCAATTACAAGCGTGCTTGAAAAGTATGATTTATCTCAAGCTGCGCTTATGTTAAGTGGTGGAATGGATTCGGCAATCTTGGCTTCGCATATGCCTAAGGGAACCAAGGCTTATACGGCACGATGTGTGGCGCCTAATTGCGTTGACGAGACGGAGCGAGCTGCATATTATTGCAAACAGTACGGATTAGAACATATCATAGTAGACGTAAGTTGGGACGATTATTTAAATTCTATGGATTCGTTAATGTTAAGAGATGGATCGCCGTTATTTGCGAATGAGCCGCAGGTATATGCGATTGCACAAAGAATGGTGGCTGATGGCGCAAAGCTAGTCGTTTTGGGCGATAATGCAGATATGGCTTTTGGTGGAATGGATAAATTATTATCAAAGGATTGGACATATGAAGAATGGAAGAGAAGATATACTTTTGTAGATCCTTTTAAGGTGTTAAAGCATCCTATTGATGTAGATTCTATTTTTAAACCTTATAAATTGGGGGAAAATAATATTGATTATATAAAATTTTTAAATGAAGTGTTTTCAATGTCTTCTACCGGAGCATATATGAATGCATTTCGGTTGGCAAACATTACATCAATCGATCCATATAGTTATATGAAAATGGGACAGCCATTAGATCTAAAGAGAGTTCGTTCAGGAGAGTCAAAATATCATATAAGAGATCTATTCAAAAAGAAATATCCGGGATATCCAGTTCCTGAAAAAATAGCAATGGCGAGAGCTGTAGATCAATGGCTAAAAGATTGGATGGGACCTATCAGAGAAGAGTTTATTCCAAATTGTATTGAAGGAATGACAGGTGAACAAAAATTTCTTGTTTATAGTTTGGAGAGATTCCTTAATTTAATAGAAAAAGAGGAAAATTAATGTCTAAATGGAAAACTGTTTGGAATCAGCATAAAGCCGATGAAGAAATAATTACAAGAGGGACAGATAAAGAGATATTATTAGAATTAAAAAGGGCTATTGGAAATGATGTTATTTCTGGAGGAATTCCATATGAAGGATTAATAAACGAATTTCAACAGTTAAGCGATATGTTAGCAAAGCATAAAGAAATTAAATCGGTATATGAAGTTGGGTGCGGTTCAGGTGGAAATTTGTGGCTTTATGAAAAGAATGGAGTTGCTACAGGTGGAATTGACTATTCTCGTTCCTTAATAGAAAATGCAAAAAGGGTATGCAAATCGGATGATATTGTTTGTGGAGAAGCAATAACTATTACAACTAAAAGAAAATATGATGCGGTGTTTGCGATGCGTGTTTTTTCATATTTTGAAAATTACGAATATGCGAAACAGGTCTTGTCTAAAATGTGTGTTAAGGCAAATTATGTGGTTGGATTAGTAGATATTCATGACAAAAGCAAGGAGAATGACTTCTTGGAATTTAGACGAAAGGCGATTAAAGACTATGATGAACGATATGCGGGATTGAATAAATTATTTTATGATAAGTCTTTTTTTGAGAATATAGCTAAAGAATATAATATGGATATTTCTTTTGAAGAGCAAAAAACAGAAGGATATTGGAATAATAAATATGGATATAATGTTTTCTTGTATCATAAACCTAATTAGTAATCTGAGAAAATGGTTCAAAATAGGAGAAAATGCTGATGGACAAATGGATAAGGTTGGATGCAGAAACTGCGTGTAGTACAGAAACGAGTATTTACTTATTTGGGCGTAGCGTGAATATGTTGTATAGGCTCGACAAGAAAACAGGTGTTATTGAAATCTTGGGTAGTATTCCACAAAAAGAAAAGTGGTCAATGCTTTTAGTGGGTAAAATATTATATTGGTGTGACTTTTTGATTTTATTGCCATTGAAAGAAAATTATATTTGGCTATTTAATTTAGAAACCTACAAATGGAAAAAAATAGAACTTATGAATAGTCAAAGCTATAGCATGAAATTCTATCAGGGATTTATTTATCAAAATGTTCTTCATATGATAGGATGCGAATATCCAGCAATCGTAAGAATTAATTTGATGACATTTGAGATTGAATATGACTCGAGAATATATGATGTAATACGAAAACGTACACCATATGATATTTATTTTCGTACGGAGTATATTCAAAATAATAATGAAATTATAATGGGCTGCTGCTGTACGAATCAAATATGTTATTATAACATGGATGATCTCAGTTTTAATTTACTGAGACTTGGAGATGAGGGCGAAGATTATGAAGGTATTGCACAGATTGAAGGGGAGATGCAATTATTTGGACGATCTGCGAGATTACTTTATCGTTGCGGAAAAGCAATTGAAAAGAACTCGTCGGTGATGATAAATAATTGTCACTATATTGCAACTGTACGTTATAAAGGGCATTATGTTCTTTTAAGCAATATTTCTGGTGAAAGTCTTGTTCAAAATACTTTTAATGATTACGAAGCGTTTATAGATACATGTAACTTCTGTGAGAAAAAAGATGAAGATAATTATATATATTTAAATGATAAGGGCATTTTGAAAGAAGTAACGGATGGGAACATAAAAGAGTATAGATGCGCAATTGGTAAGAATAAATTTTATGATTTTGTTGGGGAAAAACAGACACTGTTACATGAGACATCATCGTATAACTTGTCATTCTTAATAGATGATTTGGTAGATTAACAGGAGGGGGAAAGTTGGATTTAATTCAGATAAATTTGCAGAGAAAATTAGAAGGACAATTCTTAGATAGAAATGTAAATAAATTAGATTTCGTTAGCTATTATAAGTTGTATGGATTGGATGATTTCCTGAAAGAAAGATATGATTTACTTTCGGAGATGGAACCATCTGTTTTACTTATTAGTATAGGCAATACGGATAGTGAAATAGAGACACTTATTGAACAACAGAGATATTCAAATTTGACTGTAAAAAAAATAATGGATATTACAAGCTACGATATCGCACAAAGTGAGTTGGTTTGTTTTGTAGAGGAAAATCACTCATATGATAGTTGGAAAATTGTGGACATGGCATGGAATTTGATGTTTTCGAAAGATCCTATATTGATTTGTTATCGAGACGAAATGACAGATGATGGCGCATTAGTAAAAGATATCAGTTGGCGATATTGGAGAAATTTACAAGATGATAGTTTTTTAGGAAAAGATTTAATTGAGTTATGTGTATCAAATGATGTGAACCTATATGGGGACTTGTCAACTTTGATGTGCAGATCAAAATTGATGCAAAATGTTATAAATAAAAATGAAAAGAATTTATTTGGAACGGAAATCGGGAAAATTAAGTTATTATATGAACTGCTTTTACAAGGAAATGTTCGTTTCCTAAATAAAGTTTATGTAATAAAACGATTGAAATTATATGATGAAAAAAAAGAAAAACAGTGTTTCAGAGAGTTTATGCAGTTCCTTTCAGAGTTGAGGTTACGTGGATTAGAAGTAAACTGGAATAATAATTATCAAGGGGAAAAAGTTAAATTAAAGAAGAAGATTACTTTTTTTAATACAGATTCTTCTGAACATTTTAACCTTCAGCCTATTGCGAAGGTGGCAGAAGAAAAAGGATATTCTGTTAAGTTCTCAGATGATCTTTTTGAAAAAGCTGAAATTGGAGTGTATTGTCAGCACATACCGCATCCTGAGAATTCTAAATTTTCTATTATTTTACTACATGATATGGCACAAAGACATGATATTTGGCCTAATTTGTGGAAAAATGAAAATTGGGATCAATTTGATATCGGCATTTTGCCAGGAGAAGAATGGAGAAAACGATGGGCATTATGTGCATCTTCAAAGTATGCAAGACCAGGAATTGGGACATTTGAATTAGGTTATCCCAAAGGAGATATGGCATTTTCTCAAGAAATATTAGAAAAAGCGAAAGTAGTAAAAGATAAGTTTATACATGAGTTTACGGTGCTATATGCACCGTCATGGGAAAATGACCATAAAGAAGATGACTTTGTGTCAGCTCTAAAAGATTTACCTATAAATCTCTTAGTTAAGCAGGTGCCATTAGCATCCTCATCCAGATTTGATTTTGTAAGAGATAATATAAGAGAGATGAGAGAATTACACGATAACAAATATGAGAATTTGTATTATATTGAGCCAGACGAGAATATAATGATTGCATTAGCAGCAGCTGATATTGTGGTATCTGACGAATCAAGTGTGATGTTCGAAGCTGCTATGTATGGAATCCCAAGTATTGCTATTACAGATTGGTTAATTCCGGATAGATCACCAAGCAGATATGCGTGTGTTCCGATGGAGAATGTTGTAAAATGCACAAAATCCGAACTTAAGCAGATGATATTTGAGATGATAGAAGATCAAGAAAAATATGAACAAGCATGTGAATTGGGAAAGAAATTTTTTACAAACAAGGGAAATTGTTGTAATGATATTATTGATTTACTCGATGCCGTGATTGAACATAAAGAAATTCCGTCAAGAATTGCAGAAAAAAGAGTAGTTCCTCAATATGAGCCAATAGAATTATGGAGTTGAAATGATATGGTTGATGTGGAAAATGTTACAAAAATAGGAAACGTTCGGTTGGATTTTTCTGATTATGTGGGACAAGATTTGTATTCAGATGGCACTATTGAAGATATTATTTTAGAGTGCGTCAAGGAAAATAAAGTGAAAGAAACTTTAAAAACCAGTACAAATTGGGCTATATTATATCATTTATCTGATATTCGCAAAAATTTGTTAGAGGGTTTTGCGTTTTCAGGGAAGGAACAAGTTTTAGAAATTGGCTCAGGATGTGGGGCATTAACAGGGGTATTAGCGGATAAAGCAGAACATGTTACCTGTGTAGAATTGTCGAAAAAGAGATCTGAAATTAATGCATATAGAAATAAAGATTATGGCAATATTGAAATTAAGGTGGGAAATTTTCAAACTATAGAAAAAAAATTGTCGCAATATGATGTGATAACTTTGATTGGTGTTTGGGAATATGCAGCATCTTATATTAAACATGAAAACCCATATTCTGAATTTATTAAAATGATAAAGGGACATCTGAAAAAAGATGGTGTTATTATTATTGCAATCGAAAATAAAATGGGTATCAAATATTGGAATGGTGCACTTGAGGATCATACGTACAAACAGTATAGTGGTTTAAATGATTATTCTAACAATGAGACGGTAAGAACTTTTTCCAAACAGGAGATAGAGGGAATTTTAAAAGAACAAGGAATTACTAACTTTAGTTTTTACTATCCTTTACCTGATTATAAAATTGCAAATGAGATTTATTCAGATGATTATATGCCTATAATGGGAGCCATAAGAACTTTTAGGACAAATTATTCTGCAACGCAAATTTATAATTTTAATGATGCGATTATGTGGGATCAGATTTGCTCAGATGGGATGTTTCCATATTTTGCAAATTCATTTCTTGTAATGATAGGGAAAACTGATGGTAAAATTTTGTATGTAAAGTATAACCAAGAACGTAAACTTCAATATAGGATTGCTACAAAAATAGTGGTTCGTGAAGGCAAAAAACAAGTGATAAAATATCCTCTATGTCAAGAGGCAAAATTACATGTACGAAAGATATTTGAAAATGCAGAATGTTTAGCAGAACAGAGTGGATGCGTAAGATACGTTAATGGCGATTTGGATCAAGATATGTTTGTTTCGGATTATATTGAAGGTGAAAGCTTAGAGGGCGTGTTATTTCAATATAGGCATGATCCACTTAAATTGATTTTAGCAATCAAAGAGATCGTTTTAAAGGTTTATAATGACAACATGAATGAAACACAGGATTTTATTTGCACAGATTCATTTAAAGAAGTTTTTGGAAATGAATATCCTAAAAATAAGCGTTGTCGTAGATATACAAATATAGATGAAATATTTCAGAATATGATCATTAGAAACCAAAAAGTATATGTGTTTGATTGCGAATGGGTTTTTGACTTCCCGATTCCGATAGAGTATGTGATTTGGAGAGCAATATATATGGTATATGATAAATTTAATCCATATTTAATGAATAAAATCACTAAAACAGAATTTTTGGAACAGTGTGGAATTGCTCCGAAAGATAGTACAATATATGAAAAAATGGAAAAAGCATTTGCGGAGTTTGTATGCGGTGACAACTTAAATGAAAAGTACTTACAACGTTATGTAAAACCGGCTATCATGCAAGAAACAAGAGTATGGTAAATTGCGAAAAAAAAGGCAGATTAATGTGAGGTAAACCGGAAAATGCAAACAATAGCAATGTATTTACCACAATTTCATAGAGTAAAAGAAAATGACGAGTGGTGGGGAGAGGGCTTTACAGATTGGGTTTCTGCACAAAAGGCAAGCCCATTATTTGAGGGTCATTATCAGCCTCATATTCCTTTGAAAAATAATTATTACGATTTGCTTGATAAGAAGACCATGGAGTGGCAGGCGAATCTGATGCAGCAATATGGCATAGATGGTGTCTGTATGTATCACTATTATTTTAAAGATGGAAGAAAAATATTGGAGAAACCAGCAGAAAATTTGCTGCAGTGGAAAGATATTAATATGCCATTTTGTTTTTCGTGGGCAAATGAGACTTGGGCAAGATCCTGGAGCAATTTATCCAATATTAACGTTTGGTCTAATTTAAATGAGCCGGAAAAAAACAAAGAAGGAAAAGCTGTCTTATTGGAACAACGATATGGGGATGAGGAAGCTTGGAAAGAACATTTTCGATATTTGTTGCCGTTTTTTTCTGATCCGCGGTATATTCGTGTGGATGGAAAACCTCTATTCCTTATCTATAAGGCTTCATTAGTTCCCTGCCTGACAGAAATGATATCATGTTTTCAAGAGTGGGCAAGAGAAAGCGGATTATCTGGTCTATACATTATAGGATCCAATTGTACACAGAATAATTTAAAGATTTTGGATGGAGAATTATTTTCAGAACCCGTACAGTGTTTTCAGGCATTCGAGAGAAATAAGTGGACCCAGGATGTGACTCAATATAAATATGAGGATTTGTGGAATATTATATTGTCAAATGATGAGGGCAGTGAGAAAACATATTATGGAGGTTTTGTTGGCTATGACGATACTCCGCGAAGAGGAAAGTCGGGTGTATGTGTAACAGAACAGACCCCAGAACTATTTGCAGAAAAATTAGCGGAACTGATGGCGAAAAATTCAGCAAATGGCAAGCAAATTACATTCATTAATGCATGGAATGAGTGGGGAGAGGGCATGCACTTAGAGCCGGATGAGAAGGATCAGGAGGCATATCTTGCTTCGGTGGCGACAGCAAAGCAAAATTATAGTCAATATATTACGAAGTATGAAGAAAAACAGAAGACGGTCAGTGGGATGGAAAAGAAATATAGGATGCTAGCCAACAAATTTGAAATTAACATGAATGCGTTAGATTCATGGATGAAATTGAAAGAGAATGATATTTCCCTTGCGGAGTATTTCATTGGGCATCAGAAGTGCAATATTTTTGTGTATGGATATGGTATTTTGGCAAAACACTTATTGACAGAATTGGAAGATACGGAGATTAAAATTTCTGGAATTGTTGATATGCAGGGGAATAAAATAAAAGCTGAGTATCCAGTTTTTTTTCCGTCAAAAAATTTGCCAAAAGTGGATCTTATAGTGGTTACAACTCCGTTTTATTATGAGGAAATAGTTATGCAAATGGGAAATCTTGGCATACATAATGTCATTTCCCTGACACAAATAATAGATGAATTAGGACAGCGGATTTAGTTGGGGATTAATTATGGAGACATGCGGTGTAAAAATATCGATTATTATTCCGGTATTTAATTGCGAGACATATTTAATACAATGTTTGGATAGTGTATTAAATCAGACCATTCGAGATTTGGAAGTTATTTGTGTGGATGATGGATCAACGGATGCATCTGCAGCAATTATTCGACAGTATGTAGAAAAAGATAACAGAGTTGTTTTTTTACGACAAGAAAATAATGGCCCCGCAGTAGCAAGAAATCGGGCGTTAAAGATCGCAAAGGGAAAGTATATTGCTTTTTTGGATGCGGATGATTTTTACATAGATACAGATGCGGTGGAAAAAATGTATTATTTATGTGAAAAGAAAAATGTTTCAGTTTGCGGAGCATTTCGAAGGAACTTAGAGCCATATGGGTATAGAAATACATATATGATTCAAAATGAGCAAGAATTTGCACAACAGGGAACGGTTCTTCAGTATATAGACTATCAATTTGATTATGAGTATCAGAATTTTATTTTCCTTAGAGCGCTTATCCTTCAGAATGAAATAGAGTTTCCTCATTATCGGCGATTTGAAGATCCTCCTTTTTTAGTACAGGCGTTGTTTGCAGCGCAAAATTTTGTTATGGCAGATACCAATTTATATTGCTACAGGGTTCCTAATTTGGCTCAACGCTATACCACACAAAATGTTGCGGAGATGCTGTTGGGACTTAAAGATAACTTGTTTTTTGCGCATGAAAATGGATTAGAACTTCTTTTTGACAGAACTTTGAACCGAGTGGAATATGAGTTTAATGATGTTATTCAGCATTATTTACCAGAGAATGATACGACAATTCTAGAGAGACTAATTTCTATTAACGCAGTTGTTCAGTTACATTTCCCTGACGCTAAGCGCATGATAAGACCGTTGAAAAGGATTGTGGAAGCAGCAAAGAAGGAATGCTGTTGCTATCAGGAGAAGCTTTTAAACCAAATTAGGAAAAGCCACAAGGTGCTTATATTTGGAGCAGGAAAATTTGCTCAGAATTTTTTACGGTTTTTAAAAGACAATCAATTGTTTGGAAAAGTTGCTTATATTATGGTTTCTTCTGCGGATCCGGGAAATAATGAACTGGATGGAATTCCAATTATATCTTTACAAGAGGCAAATCAGCTTTCGCTATATTCGGAATTGGTATTTATTGCAGCAGGAGGATTGGCGCAGAAAGAAGTTATGGATATGCTAATGCAAAATGGCTATGTGAATTATGAATTAATGGATAATATTTTTTTGAGTGAATATGGGAAATGAAGATGCTTATTAGTGTAATTGTACCAATATATAATGTTGCATCATATCTGGAAAGGTGCATAGATAGCATTTGCAAGCAAACGTATAAGGATTTGCAAATCATATTAGTGGATGATGGATCGCAGGATCAATCAGGCACCATTTGTGATAAATATAAAGAGTTAGATTCTCGATGCGAGGTAATTCACAAGGAAAATGGCGGTCTTGTCAGTGCGAGAAAAGCAGGGCTTAAGCTGGCAAGAGGGCAGTATGTTTTATATGTGGATGCGGATGATTGGATAGAAGAGGAAGCGGTTGAGAAGCTGGTTGATTTGGCAAATATAAATGATGCAGACATTGTGTGTGCAGCGCATTATTGTGATTACGGTGCTACAACCAAAAAGATGTTTAATAAACTTCAAAGTGGCAGTTATGAGTCTTATTCTGACAAGGCAGGCTTGTTGAGCAAATCTGGGATTTATCAATTTCAAGTCACGCCGTATTTGTGGTCGAAATTGATACGAAAGAGTATTCTTGAAAAAACACAGTTTGATGTGGACGAGAGAATTAGTTTAGGAGAAGATGTTGCAGTTGTATTTCCGGCGCTGCTGCAGGCGAGGAGATTCTATGTGACGGATTATGCCGCATATCACTATGTACAACGCATAGGCTCGATTACTTATAAGATATATTCGGATGAATTGCAAAAAGATACATGGCTGATTAGGTGCTTATATCAATCAATTTTGTTGCAAAAAGATGTTGAACTGTTGACACAACAATTAAATCAATATGCAAAGCTTATTTTGTTGACTCGAAAAATTGACTGGTTCGATAGAAATGAATATTCTCGAATTTTAATTCCATTTGGAGGAATTGTTCCGAAGGGAAAAGCAATTGTCTATGCTGCTGGAAAATTTGGGGAGAGCATTTACAGATATTTGATGGGAATTTCGAGCATACAAGTATTCGCATGGGTGGATCAGAATTATAGTATGTATCAGGAATTGGGATTGCCAGTAAACAAACCAACAAGCGAATTGTTAAGAAATCCTGAAGTGGATTATATATTTATTGGTGTAACGGATGGAAGTATAAGCGCTTCGATTAAGGATGAGTTATGTGAGCTGGGAATTGATTCCAATAAGATCTATACATTGGATAAGAACTTTGTCAGTGATGAAAATAATGTACTAGATAAGATATTAGCATAAGCATTTACTTTTTGAAACGTTTGGAGAAGATATATGGATATTCGACTTTTGTCAACTTATAGTAGCATCTACATCGTAGGAGCACAGTCTCGAGCGAAAACTTTGACAGGATATTTTCGCCTTTTATATCCGGATACTTTAATTGAAGCATATCTAGTAGACGATTTGTCACAGAATGACAGGTACATTGGAAATGTTCCGGTGTTATCGATAGAAGCTGATTGTCATTGGAATGTGGAAGATCCAGTTTTGATTGCAACAAAAGGGATTTATCATCAGGAGATTGTTGGAAGATTGAAACAGATTGGTTTTCATCGAATCATTCCGGTTACCTATGAGGTGGACAATCAGTTAAGAAATCAATATGTCCGGAAGATTTTTGAAATTCAGGGAAGATCTTTTGTAAGACTAGATGAGTTGCCAGTAGCTTTGAACGAAGAAAAGTTAGCTGATTTTCAAATGGAACAGTATAAGATTTATATGGCAAAGTCCGTTTATGATAAGCCATTGAATAATTTTTACAATAATCCGGCATATGAGTGTGCAATACAGGTAGGTGCGGCATTGACACAGTTGCGGTTGGAAGACGGGATATTGCTTGACTGTGATGGGGATAACATATCTCGTAAGAATCGCCAATATTGCGAATTGACGGCACTTTATTGGATTTGGAAGAATGCGGGAGATGCGGTGGTAGGATTATCACATTACCGTCGGCATTTTGTTTTGCCGGAGAACTGGCAGACGATTATGTATTCCTGTAATGTTGATGTGGTGTTACCGGTTCCGACATGTGTGCTTCCAAGCATTGACAAAAATTATAGAGAGCGACATACCGAGTCCGATTGGGATTTTTTGCTTGAATACATGCAGAAGAACTATAAAGAGGATTATGAAGCTGCGAGAACGGTGTTTTCAGGAACACTGTATTCTCCTTGTAATATGTTTATAGCGAAAAAGAAAATTGTAGACGATTTGTGTCAATGGATGTTCCCTATTGTGGATGCAGTTGCGATGCATGGTGGTGAGCATGAGGATTCTTATTTGAATCGCTATCCGGGATTTATTTCGGAACGATTAATTACACTGTATTTTTATATGAATCGCGAAAAATATAATATTGTTTATGCAGATAAGAATTTTATTCAATAAGCTGATCTGATTTACGAAAGGTTTAATATGACAAATACGATTTTATCAAATATCATCTACCAAGCGGATGTGAGAAATGCATCAGAAGCAATAATTGATTGGAAGAAAGTATCCGGGAAAACGCTTCTTATTACGGGTGCCACCGGAATGATTGCGTCATCTCTGATCGACATTCTGATGTATCACAATCAGCTGGTGGAAGAAGCAGATGCGCTTCATATTATTGCTGTTAGTCGTAATATGGATAATGCGAAGAAACGTTTTGCAGCATATTGGGACAGCGAATATTTCTCTTATCTGTCGCATGACATTACGACGCCGTTACCGGAGCTGGGTGATATCTCATACATTCTGCATGCGGCGAGCAATACGCATCCGCGTGCGTATGCCACGGATCCGATCGGAACGATTACGGCAAATGTTGAGGGAACGCATCAGTTATTGGAATATGCTTCGACACATCATTGTGAACGTTTTTTCTTTTTCTCTTCGGTGGAGATTTATGGAGAGAATCGAAGAGATGTTGAACAATTTGATGAGCGCTATCTTGGTTATATTGACTGCAATACGGTGCGTGCCGGTTATCCGGAGAGCAAGCGCCTCGGCGAAGCACTCTGCAATGCGTATGCGGTGCAGAAAGGACAGGATTTTGTGATCGGCAGGTTCTCTCGCGTGTATGGTCCGACGATGCTTTCCGGTGATTCCAAGGCGATTGCACAGTTTATTAAGAATGCGACAGCAGGCGAAGACATTGTGTTGAAAAGCGCAGGAACGCAGGTGTATTCGTATACTTATGCGGTAGATGCGGCTGTGGCAGCATTATATCTTTTGTTGTATGCGAAGTCCGGAGAGGCTGTCAATATTGCGGATCGCAATTCAGATATATCGCTTAGAGAATTGGCGGGGATTCTGGCGGAGTTTGCACACTCAAAAGTGGTTTTTGACCAGCCTGATGAGACGGAGAAGGCTGGGTACAGTGTGGCAACCCGGGCAACGCTTGATCCGACAAGGATGGAAGAACTCGGCTGGAAAGCTCAGACGGACATTCGTGAAGGCTTGCGAAAGACGGTAGAGTGCGTAAAGAGTTTGAACGACGGAGAATTGTAGAATGAAAGGTATTATTTTAGCTGGTGGTGCGGGAAGTCGATTATATCCGCTTACAATGGTGACGAGTAAGCAGCTGCTTCCGGTCTATGACAAACCGATGATTTATTATCCGCTATCGACGTTGATGCTGGCGGGAATTAAGGAAATATTGATTATCTCAACGCCTGTAGATACACCGCGTTTTCGGACTCTTCTTGGGGATGGCAGTCAGTTTGGCATCTCACTTTCTTATGAAGTGCAGTCGGAACCGAAGGGGCTGTGCCAGGCGTTTACGATTGGCGAGAACTTTATCGGTGATGATGCTTGTGCAATGATTTTGGGTGATAACATCTTCTATGGTAACGGTTTGGGGCAGCTTCTGCGAACTGCCAGAACGGACGCTGAGGAGAAGAATCGGGCTACGGTGTTTGGCTATTATGTGACGGATCCGGAGCGATTCGGTGTTGTGGAATTTGATGAGCAGGGGAAGGCTGTATCGATTGAAGAGAAACCTTTCAATCCGAAGAGTAATTATGCGGTGACGGGCATCTATTTTTATCCGGCAGGGGTCTCTGATATCGCGCATCGGGTAGAATTAAGCGCGCGGGGTGAATATGAGATCACAACGTTGAATGAGATGTATCTGCAGCAAGACAGGCTTGATGTGCAGCTTCTTGGACGTGGTTTTGCGTGGCTTGATACGGGAACGATGGATAGTTTGTTGGAGGCCGCAGATTTTGTGAGAACCATAGAGAAACGACAAGGTATTATGGTGTCGGCACCGGAAGAGATTGCATTTGTGAACCACTGGATTGATAGAGATTGTTTGATTGAGAATGCTAAGAGACACGGAAAGTCTTCTTATGGTCTGCATTTGAAGGCGGTTGCGGATGGCAAAGTACATTATTAGAGGTTGGTAGAATGAAGAAGTACTTAGTTACAGGTGGCGCAGGATTTATTGGAACGAATTTTATCTATTATATGCTTGATAAATATGATGAACTGACTTTAGTGAATCTGGACAAGCTGACATATGCCGGGAATTTGGAAAACCTGAAAGAAATTGAAACAGATAGGCGTTATCACTTTGTGCAGGGCGATATTTGTGATAAGGCGCTGGTGACTTCGCTTTTTGAAAAATATGATTTTGATTGTGTGATTAATTTCGCGGCGGAATCGCATGTTGACCGATCGATTGCAAATCCGGAGATCTTTGTGCAGACGAATGTTATGGGGACTGTCAATCTGCTTCAGAGAGCGAAGGAAGCATGGTATGATAGTGAGCGTAAAGCATGGAAGGCTGGTGTGAAGTATCTTCAGGTAAGTACGGATGAAGTGTATGGATCTCTTGGAGCAGAAGGCTTTTTTACGGAGCAGACACCGCTTGATCCACATTCCCCATATTCTTCTTCCAAAGCTGCTGCGGATCATTTTGTGAAAGCGTTTCATGATACATACGGTATGCCGGTTAATATTACGAGGTGTTCGAATAATTATGGACCATATCAGTTCCCAGAGAAGCTGATTCCGTTAATGATCAATAACGCGAGAGCGCATAAGGTGTTGCCGGTCTATGGTGATGGAATGCAGGTGCGTGACTGGCTGTATGTGAGGGACCACTGTAAGGCAATTGACATGGTGGCAAACGCAGGTGTGGCTGGAGAAGTATATAATGTTGGCGGTCATAATGAGAAAACCAATATTTTTATTGTCAAAGCGATTATTGCGAGGCTTCATGAACAGCTACAGGATACGATCATTTCGGAGCAGCTGATCAAACATATTGAGGATCGGCTTGGTCATGATCGAAGATACGGAATTGACCCTTCCAAGATTGCAAGGGAATTGGGCTGGAATCCAGAGACCGCATTTGAAGATGGAATTTTTCTTACAATTGATTGGTATTTGCATCATGAAGAATGGATGAAACATGTGACGAGCGGAAATTATCAGAAGTATTATGAGCGGATGTATCATGCGAAAGTTGAGTGATAAGTGAGGATGGTTTTGTGCGATTTTTGGTGACAGGCGTCAATGGACAATTAGGACATGACGTTATGAATGAATTGGATCGGCGTGGTTATGATGGCGTTGGCTCAGGTCGGGAGAAAACATATTCGGGTGTACAGGAGGGATCTTCGGCGATGAGGATGCCCTATGTTTGCCTTGATATTACGGATCGGAATACGGTTGATCGGGTTATGTGCGAGGTAAAACCGGATGTTGTGATTCACTGTGCTGCATGGACTTCCGTTGATCAGGCGGAAGAGGAAAAGAATCAAGCATTGGTCTGGAAGGTAAATGTGGAAGGAACAACAAATATTGCAGATGCATGTGGAAAACTCGATTGCAAAATGGTATATTTGTCAACGGATTATGTGTTCGATGGACATGGAAGTAAAGCCTGGAAACCAGAATGTACGGAGTTTCATCCGTTGAATGTCTATGGACGTACCAAGCTTGAGGGAGAGCGTGTGGTTTCGCAAGTTTTAGAAAAATATTTTATTGTGCGGACGGCATGGGTTTTTGGTCTCAATGGAAATAACTTTATTAAAACGATGATTAGAGCTGGTAAAACACACGAGGTCGTTAAAGTGGTTTGCGACCAGATTGGAACACCGACGTACTGTTGTGATTTGGCGCGTTTGCTGGTAGATATGTGTGAGACAGAAAATTATGGATATTATCATGCAACAAATGAGGGCGGCTATATTTCATGGTATGATTTTTGTATTGAGATTTACAGACAATATGGTCTTGCGACCAGGGTGCTTCCGGTGACAACGGAGGAGTATGGCATGTGCAAAGCGGAAAGACCGAGGAACAGCCGACTGGATAAGCAGAAGCTGGTAGAGGATGGATTTCGACCGCTGCCGGATTGGAAGGATGCTCTTGATCGGTATTTGAAGGAGGCGAAGCTTTAAGCGAAGCGAGATATGGGACAGATAACGATAGAAAAAGATGTAGGTGGAATTCCTGGATTGTGCGTTATTTCGCCGACCGTACATGGCGATGAGCGGGGATATTTTTTTGAGAGTTATAATCAAAATGATTTAGAAGAAGCTGGGATAAATATTGCATTTGTTCAGGATAATCAGTCCATGAGCACGAAGGGCGTTTTGCGGGGATTGCATTTTCAAAAGAATTATCCGCAGACAAAGCTGGTAAGAGTGATAAGAGGTGCTGTGTTTGATGTAGCGGTGGATGTTCGAAAAGGTTCGGCTACATTTGGCAAGTGGTATGGAATTGAACTGACAGAAGAAAATAAGAAGCAGTTTTTGATACCGAAGGGTTTTGCACATGGATTTCTGGTACTTTCCGATGTGGCGGAATTCTGCTATAAATGTGATGATTTCTATCATCCAAACGATGAGGGCGGTGTTGCGTGGAACGATCCGCATTTGGCCATTGCGTGGCCGAATGTCATGGGAGAGTACCGTGGAACGGCATCCGCACAGGGATATTTTATGGATGGTGTTGAACTGAATATTTCGGAGAAGGATCAAAGGTTGGTGAATATTCTTGTACGATGAAATCGCACTTCCGGAAATTTGGGAATCAGATGTTCGGAAGTGGAAATCACCTATGTAAGTATGCGAGTTTACTCGTGTAATGCTTTATCCAAGCCATATACCTCGCGCATTGATCTATCGTGTTCAGCATCAATGCTTGTGATGTTGATGCGGTAGCTGTCATGAGCTATACGGTCAATGATTACATCTGCCAGGGGACTGTCATCACCGCCAAGCTGATCATACCATCAGAACAAGAACCGGCTACCTGATGACAGCCGGTTCTTCTCCTATCATACGTTTGTGGGAATTTTGTATCCTGCTTCGAGCATTGCTTTCTCAAATTGGTCGATCGACATTTCGGCTTTCTGTGCACCGCGTACCGCGGAATAATCTCCTTCCTGTACAGAAGAGAAGATTTCGTTGAGACGTCCCTCTTCAATATAATCTGAAGGTAAAGTTAAAATATTTCCACCCATAATATCACCTGTTCCTTTTCGGACTTCACTATTGTTTATGATCTGTTTGAGTTTTGTAGTTACAGAATAACGGACGTGTTGATTTCTGTCAACAGAAAGTTCTGGGTTGCAAAAAGTTATAAAGACTTATAAAACAAAAATAAAGTTATAAAGAACAGTAAAACATTACCTCGGTTGAGACCAGGTGGCAGCCGGTTCTTCTGTCATGCGTTCGTAGGAATTTTGTATCCTGCTTCGAGCATCGCTTTTTTGAATTCCTCGATGGACATGCCAGTATCTTTTGCACCATCTTCTAGAGATACGTTTCCTTTTTGAACATATGAAAAAGTAGCATCATTACGCCCTTTTTTGATATAATCTGACGGCAATGTAATAATATTTCCACCCATAATTTCACCTATTCCTTTCCGAACTTTATTTTCTTTTGGAATGACATAATCTGCAATCTGTTGGATTAAGCATATCATATCACGATAAAGTTCTGACTTTTTTTCTTGTTCTGCGGTTTTCGTAAGCTGTTGATTGATTTCTCGGTAGTCTTCTAGTAGCAGTTGTACTTTTTTCTCATTTGTCTTATTACTTTTCAGAAAGTGTTCGTATCGCAAGATATGATACGGCAACAAGATGAGAAGTTGTTTTTCAAACAACGCATTTACCGTGTACTTTTGTGCGTGGATAATCGGCACCTGATAAGTAACCTGCTGTCCGTCCGCAAACTTTACGATTGCGGTATGATACTCCGGCAGATGACGATGATTTCGCACGTAAAGAACACAGGACTGTGGAAATTCAATCTCCCAGATATCCGCTGTTTTTGAAGTATGCTCCAATGCGATTGAGATATCATACTCAAACATCCGAATTGCCATGTCTGCGTCTCTTTCGGACTGGCACTCTATGTGATAGAGATGCGGACCGATTCGAATGATCGAGTCGGTAATGATCTTGCCATACTTCTCATAATGTTCATTTCTCAGTTGTTCAAAATCAGTATCCTCGCTGTAATTTGTGTGAAACACCTCGTTGATCAGCGGGATAAGCAGTTGTGGCATCTTCTGTGCGATGGTTCGAAAGACATCATCGAACACAGTGCTATGATTTGCTAACCGACTGACTTCATCGGTTATGATCTGTTTGAGTTTTGTAGTTACAGAATAATGGACGTAACGATTTCTGTCAACGGAAAGTTCTGGTTGTAAAAAGTTATAAAGAGTTATAAAACAAAAATAAAGTTATAAAGAACAGTAAAACATTACCTCGGCTGAGGCGATAAGACCATTGCTTTTTGCTGTTAAGTCATGGTATCGTTTAGGAGTAAAATCGTAATCAGGAGGTATCGGATATGGATAGCATATTTCACAGAGTAAGTATTCGTAAATATAAGGAACAGAAGGTAGAGCAGGAGAAGATTGAGCAGATGCTTCGGGCGGCGATGGCTGCACCATCAGCGTGCAATCAGCAGCCGTGGGAGTTCTATGTGGTAATGGACAAGGATGTAATCAGGCAATTAGCGGAAGCTTCTCCGTATGCGCATTGTGCCAAGGATGCACCTCTTGTGTTTGCTCCATGCTATCGCGGACAAGGCATTGCACCGGAGTATTTTGAGATTGATATGAGTGCTGCGGTGGAAAATTTGCTTTTGCAGGCAGATGCGCTCGGTCTTGGTGCTGTGTGGATGGGAATTGCTCCGGATCAGGGACGAATGGATGCGGTGCGCAAGGTGTTAGACATTCCGGAAAATTTGCATGCATTTGCGCTGGTCCCATGTGGATATCCGGCAGAGGAGCGGGCACAGGAGGAGCGATACGATGTAAACAGAGTACATTATATCGGGTAAGGCTATAAAGCTAGAGAACCGGCTGCCAGGTGGCAGTCGGTTCTTACTTTTTTATGCGTTTGTAGGAATTTTGTATCCTGCTTCGAGCATGGCTTTCTCAAATTGGTCGATCGACATTTCTGCTTTCTGTGCACCGCGCATAGCGGAATAATCTCCTTCCTGTACAGAAGAGAAGATTTCGTTGAGACGTCCTTCTTTGCGCCCCTCTTCAATATAATCTGAAGGTAATGTTAAAATATTTCCACCCATAATATCACCTATTCCTTTCCGGACTTCACTATCCTTTGGAATGATATAATCTGCAATCTCCTGTATTACACAGATCATATTTTGATAAAGTCCTGACTTCTTTTCTTTTTCGGCAGTCTCCATAAGCAGCTGATTAATTTTGCGATAGTCTTCTAGCAGCTGTTCTACTTTCTTTTCGTTCGTTTTGTTGCTTTTCAGAAAGTGTTCGTATCGCAAGATATGATACGGCAACAAGATGAGAAGTTGTTTTTCAAACAACGCATTTACCGTGTACTTTTGTGCGTGGATAATCGGCACCTGATAAGTAACCTGCTGTCCGTCCGCAAACTTTACGATTGCGGTATGATACTCCGGCAGATGACGATGATTTCGCACGTAAAGAACACAGGACTGTGGAAATTCAATCTCCCAGATATCCGCTGTTTTTGAAGTATGCTCCAATGCGATTGAGATATCATACTCAAACATCCGAATTGCCATGTCTGCGTCTCTTTCGGACTGGCACTCTATGTGATAGAGATGCGGACCGATTCGAATGATCGAGTCGGTAATGATCTTGCCATACTTCTCATAATGTTCATTTCTCAGTTGTTCAAAATCAGTATCCTCGCTGTAATTTGTGTGAAACACCTCGTTGATCAGCGGGATAAGCAGTTGTGGCATCTTCTGTGCGATGGTTCGAAAGACATCATCGAATATCGTGCTGCGGTCTGCTTTTTCTTCCTGCGTCACTTCTTGACTAGTGACGGATGGAAGCCTTTCTTTCGTTTGCTTCATAGTATCCTTCTCCTTGGAAATTTATTAATAAAGGAGATATCGAGAATACCTGTTTGTTACCCCAATTATAACAATATGCAATGAAATAAGCAATTCGTTATTAACAAACAATCGACTCAATAAACTCCAGTATTTAATTGTGAAAACTCGGGTATTCGTGTGCCTGAACTTCTTACGCACCTATTGATTTGCCTAACCGTGCAATTCCTTCGGTTATGATCTGTTTGAGTTTTGTAGTTACAGAATAATGGACATAATGATTTCTGTCAACGGAAAATTTTGCTCACAAAAGTTATATGCAGACATGCATATCTTTTATGTTGAAAAATTTGATTTGATAGCTTATTATGTATGAGAGCAAATCGGTTTGTAACCGGACGCACTTACTTAGAGAAAAGCTGTCGCGCAGGCAGCGGAAGGAGTACATTATGAAAAACAAATTTGGTATCAAAGAAGTTGTTGCAACTGGTATTGGTACAGCATTATTTATCGTGTTGACCAACGTACAGATCCCGCTTGGATTCATTCCAAACACATCGTTACAGCCGCGTGCCGCATTGCTGGCATTTTTCGCAGCCGTATTCGGTCCTGTTGTAGGTGGTATCATGGGACTTGCAGGACATGCGATTGGAGACGCGATCTTCTATGGTAGTGTATGGTGGAGCTGGGTATTCCCGGATGCAGTATTCGGAATCGCAGTTGGTCTTTTTGCAAAGCAGTTTGCGGTAAAAGAGGGCGGATTCACAACGAAGCAGATCGTGAAGTTCAATGTTGTTCAGGTGATCGGTAACCTTGTAGCTTGGGTAATTGTAGCACCTGTATTGGATGTTCTGATTTATGCGGAGCCTGCAAAGAAGGTATTTGTGCAGGGCGCAGCAGCATTTGTAGCAAATATTATTGCAGTTGGTATCTTAGGAACAATTCTGACTGCAGCATATTCTAAGATTGGAGCAAAATCATCCAGTCTTTCAAAGGAAGATTAAGATTTTATGGAACCAATTATCGAATTTAAAGATTATTCTTTTAAATATCGATCACAGGTAGAGCCGACTCTCCTGGATATTAATCTGTCGATTTATCCGGGAGAGAAGGTTTTGATTGTGGGACCATCCGGTTCGGGTAAGTCGACGCTTGCTCATTGTATCAACGGGCTGGTTCCATTTTCATTTACCGGTGAGAGTACGGGAAGTTTGAAAATTAAGGGGCAGGATCCGAATGACCTTGGTATTTTTGGATTGTCGAAGCTGGTCGGAACGGTTCTGCAGGATACCGACGGTCAGTTTATCGGACTTACGGTGGCGGAGGATGTCGCTTTCTCCATGGAGAATGACTGCATCGATCAGCAGGAGATGTTTGACCGTGTAAATCGTGTTGCGGAGACCGTGGATATCACAGATTTTCTGGATCATGCGCCGAATGCGCTTTCGGGAGGTCAGAAGCAGCGTGTCTCGATGGCGGGAGTCATTGTAGATGACGTGGATATTCTGCTTTTTGATGAGCCGCTTGCGAATCTGGATCCGGCAACCGGAAAACGCGCGATTGACCTGATCGACCGTATTCATAAGAAGAAAAATACAACGATTCTTATTATTGAGCATCGTCTGGAAGATGCGCTGTACCGCGATGTGGACCGCATTATTGTGGTGGGCGAGGGCAGAATTGTCGCGGATGTGAGACCGGATGCGCTTCTTTCCGGTTCGGTTCTGAAGGAACAGGGAATTCGTGAACCGCTTTACATTACCGCATTAAAATATGCCGGATGTCAGATCAATGAGGCCGATCTGCCGCAGCATATTGAGTCTATGAACCTTGCGCCGTATGAGGACAATGTCCGGAATTGGTTTGGTAAGGTGAAATTAAATAAGAAAGCACCGGACGGGGAGCCTATGCTTACGATACGCGATCTGAGTTTTGCGTACACGCAGGGGCAGCCTGTTCTTTCGCATATAGATTTTTCGATCTCCAGGGGGGAGATGGTTGCACTTGTCGGCAAGAATGGCGCGGGTAAATCGACACTGGCAAGCCTGATCTGCGGCTTTATGCAGCCGGATGAAGGCGCGATTTATTTAAATGGAGAGGACTTGTCCGGATATTCGATCAAGGAACGAGGCGAGAAGATCGGCCTTGTGATGCAGAGCCCGAACCAGATGATCTCCAAGCCGATGATTTATGATGAGGTGGCTTTGGGACTGCGCGTGCGCGGCGTCGCAGAGGATGAGATTAAGGAGCGCGTGTTTGAGACGTTGAAGATCTGCGGATTATATCCTTACAGAAACTGGCCGGTATCAGCACTTAGCTTCGGTCAGAAAAAGCGTGTGACGATCGCATCCATTCTCGTGATGAATCCGGAAGTCTTGATCCTGGATGAGCCGACTGCCGGGCAGGACTTCCGCCACTATACAGAGATTATGGAATTCCTGCGCAGGATACATGAGGAACTCGGCATCACGATTGTGATGATTACGCATGATATGCACCTGATGCTGGAATACACAGACCGTGCGATCGTAATCGCGGATGGAAAGATGCTTGCGGACGATACACCGGCTAATATTTTGACAAACGAGGAGATTTCCGATCGGGCTTATCTGAAGAAGACCTCTCTCTATGATCTGGCGCTGCGCTGTGGCATCGATGAGCCGTCTGCTTTCGTAGAGTGTTTTATCCAATATGAAAGAGAGGTGGGAAGAGATGTCTAGATTATTAACCTATGATCCGAAGGACACCTGGATTCACCGGCTGAGCGGTATCACGAAGCTCATCTTTTTCCTGGCGTGGTCGATTGTCAGCATGATTACCTATGATACAAGAGTTCTTGTTTTCATGCTGGTGAGCAGTCTGATCATTTTCCGGGTGTCCAGGATTGAGTGGAAACAGATTTCAACGGTATTTAAGTTTATCTTATTTTTCCTGTGCCTGAATCTTCTTGCTGTATTTCTTTTTTCGCCGTATGAAGGTGTGAAAATCTATGGAACAAGAACAGATCTGCTACATATAGCAGGTAATTATACGATTACAACGGAGCAGCTTTTCTATGAACTGAACATTATGATTAAGTATTTTACGGTTATTCCGGCGGTCTTAATGTTTATCCTGACGACAAACCCGAGCGAGTTTGCAGCATCGATGAACAAGATCGGAATCAGTTACAAGATCAGTTATTCGATTGCGATTGCGCTCCGCTATGTTCCGGATGTGCAGGCGGACTTCACGAAGATCAAGCATGCGCAGGAAGCGCGTGGTATCGAGATGAGCTCCAAGTCGGGACTCATCGACCGTATCAAAAATATGTCGGCGATTCTGTTCCCGCTGATCTTTACCAGCATGGATCGCATCGATGTGGTTAGTAACGCGATGGAACTTCGTGGCTTCGGCAAGAATAAGAAGAGAACCTGGTATTCCGGCAAGAAGCTTACTTCAAAGGATATCACGGTCATTGTGGTTGTGTTCGTATTTGCGGTGGTCAGCATGCTGATCACATTCGCAGATGGCAGTCGATTCTATAATCCGTTCATCTAGAAGAGTATTGGAAGATAAATTTTTGCATGATTCATGTGACAACGCACATACTATCCAAAAGACAGGAGGTTGTCATGGGAAAAAAGAAAACTACGAATGTGCATGTTTCTCTATTAAAAGGTACGGATGCGGATCCTTATACTGCAGGTCCAAGATACTTTTCGGAAGAAGACGATGAGATTCCGGCAATCCGCCAAAGCAGTATGTACAACGATCATGATCGTGCGAGAATCGATAACAATCAGTTTTTTGAGACGCGGAGTAATCCGCTGAGCAGCAAGGGTAATTAAGATATGGGCGAGGCAGAGATGCCTCGCTTTTTGCAACAAAAAGCTGCGTTCCTATATCAATCAATAGGTAACGCAGCTTTATGCATATCGATCCATCATCATTCCGGAATAGATGGAGCTGACATAAGGTGTCGCAAAATTGTGTCCCGGATTCTTGTAAGCAACCACCACTTTATTTACATAATTCATCGGATCCACAGCAATGTTCTCCGCTTTCTTTCCAAGCGCATCACGGAAATCTGCAAGTGTCTGGAATGTCTGATCCGCACGGTTCGGCTCAACGGCATTCGAGAGAATGTCGCGGTCAATGGAAATCGATCCATCATCGGCAACCATGAGACCGATGTATTGCAGCGATGCCTGCTGGGAGCGTGATACCGAAGCAATATCCTTCGTGAGGCGCCTGCCGCCGCTTCCTTCCGTGTCCGCATACGGATCACTTGTTGTCAGGATGTGATTGTACGCATCCACGAGTGTCTGTATATTATCAGCAATCGCGTCTGTATTTGCTTTAAATCCGATCTGTGTCGCTTTGTCTCCGGTTGTTCCTTTGAGCGTGAGCTCGAACGCATTATTAATCGAGAAGGTATTCGACAAGGAAGAGTGTGCGTTACCATTCAGCGTGAAGCTGGAATTGTGCGCTTCCTCTGCAATCTGGTCGATGCCCAGTATCTTCATGGATTCGACAGAACCCGCACTCGCGTCTGGTGATATGGTAAAAAGCGCCTTCTCATTCTCGCTGAGTCCGGTCTGTACAGAGGTTAGTGCTAAGGCGCTGGAACCTTTGCCATCCGAGCGGATCTCTGCGGTAATTCCAAGATTGGAACTGTTCACAAGCCGCGCGAGCTTCTGTTCAATATCCAGATTTGTCTCCTCGGAATTTACATTATATTGGAATTCGTATGCTCCACTCGTCGTATCGAGATCAAAAGAGTAAGATCCCGGGCGGAGCGAATGTCCGTTATCCTTTAAGTAATTGCCCTCATTCACCTGCGGTGTCGCAAGCTGCTCAACGGAGATCGAGAAGCTCTCTGCCTGATTGGCTTCACTTCCGTCACCGATGTAGGAGACACCCACTTTATCTTCATCGGAGGATACCGCAACCTTCTTCTGGAAGGAATCGTTGAACGAACCATAACGGTCCGACAGAGATGCAACCACGTTCTGGATCGACTTGGCGCTCTCCTTGATATCGATCGCGTATCGCTTCGCTTCCTCCGGATCCGAAATCTTGTACAGAGGGGCTTCTTTATTCTTTTTGACTATCTGGTTGTAGATCTTGCGCAGATCACTCTTCTTGTGCGAGTCGTAGCGCGAGACTTCTTTGTTCGCATACGTTGACATATAGTAATTGTATGCGCTATCGATACGTGCCATAAGATTACCCCTCCTTTCCTCCGTGAAACCGGGCATAATGTATGTATTGAAAATAAATCCATTTATACATATATATTATATCGAACATATTTGCCGCATTCAATAGCTAGATGCGTGAAAAAAACTTTATTTTCTTCTATATATAGTGTATTCTGTAGGAAAAAGCGTCGTTTCCCTTGAGAAAAGCGCTTTTTCGCGAAAAAAGTTGTTGACGGACCGGTGAAATCGTGCTATTCTATGAAAGCTTGGAAGTAGGTCTTTTTTTTATGCCTTTTTTTAGGCAGCAACACAAAGAATTAAAACGGAGGTGGAAGTTGTGCGCACAAAGATTACATTAGCTTGCACAGAGTGTCAGCGTCGTAATTACAACATGACAAAGGACAAGAAGACTCATCCGGACAGAATGGAAACCAAAAAGTATTGTAGATTCTGCAAGACTCATACAATGCACAAGGAAACAAAGTAGTCTAGGACAGAGTAAAGGAGTTACGAAATGGGAAACACAGAGAACGTTGAAAAGGCTCCAAAGACAAGCTGGTTCACTGGTTTGAAGGCTGAATTCCGTAAGATCGTTTGGCCGGATCAGAAATCAGTTGTCAGACAGACTATTGCGGTAATTGCTGTATCTGTAGTTACCGGTCTTATTATCGCGTTGCTGGATTGGCTGATTCAGTACGGCGTGAATTTCCTTGTTGGTTTAAGCATTTAACGGAGGCAAAGTGATTATGGCAGAAGCGAATTGGTATGTAGTTCATACCTACTCAGGTTATGAGAACAAAGTCAAAGCGAATATTGATAAGACAATCGAGAACAGACATCTTGAAGACCAGATTCTTGAGGTTCGTGTTCCTCTCGAGGAAGTGACAGAAGTCAAGAACGGAGTGAAGAAACAGGTTTCCAAGAAGATGTTCCCTGGCTATGTTCTGATTCATATGATTATGAATGATGATACATGGTACGTTGTCCGCAATACGAGAGGCGTGACTGGGTTCGTTGGACCGGGAAGCAAGCCGGTGCCACTCACAGATGCTGAAATGAGACCGCTTGGAATTAAGACGGAGAACGTTGTTGTGGATTTCGCAGAGGGCGACATGATCGTAGTTATCGGCGGTGTCTGGAAAGATACCTGCGGCGTAATTACCGGCATGAACCACAGCAAACAGACAGTTACTATCAATGTAGAACTGTTCGGTCGCGAGACACCGGTAGAAGTAAGTTTCGCAGATGTAAAGAAAATGAATTAAGGAGGCAATTCCAATGGCAAAGAAAGTTGAAGGATACATTAAGCTGCAGATTCCTGCTGGAAAGGCAACACCTGCTCCTCCTGTTGGACCTGCTCTTGGACAGCATGGTGTCAACATCGTAGAGTTCACAAAGCAGTTTAATGCAAAGACAGCCGATCAGGGCGACTTAATCATCCCTGTAGTAATCACTGTATATGCAGACAGAAGCTTTAGTTTTGTAACTAAGACTCCTCCTGCTCCAGTATTAATTAAGAAGGCATGCAACATTAAGTCTGGTTCTGGTGAGCCAAACAAGACTAAGGTTGCTAAGATCACAAAGGCTCAGGTTCAGGAGATCGCTGAGTTAAAGATGCCAGACTTAAATGCAGCTAACCTTGAGTCAGCTATGAGCATGATCGCTGGTACAGCAAGATCTATGGGCGTTGAAGTAGTAGACTAATTTAAATTTGAAACTAGTGGGAGGGCATTTCCTACCCGAAAAAGTGACCCGTTCCTCTAAAGAGGAAGGGCTAGGTTATAAGTGATCAGTTGTTGGACTGGTGATTGTTGGATGGCCGGAGAAACCTATTTCCCTTTCGGGGAAAAGGCTGGGTCATAAGCAAATGTCGTATATTGCAAAGCAATGTACGACCTGCGCACATGACACCGCAAGGCGGTTTAGCATGTCATGTGCTCATTAGAACGGAGCTGGCAGCTTATGACATATACCACAAGGAGGTTTATATTTCATGAAAAGAGGAAAGAAATATCAGGACGCTGTAAAGGCATTCGATAGAGCAAATCAGTACGATGTTGCAGAGGCGATTGATATCGTAAAGAAGAATGCTACAGCAAAATTTGATGAGACAATCGAACTTCATCTTAGAACAGGTTGCGATGGTCGTCATGCAGAGCAGCAGATTCGTGGAGCTGTTGTTTTACCACACGGAACAGGTAAGACTGTTAAAGTGTTAGTTTTCGCAAAGGGAACTAAGGTAGACGAGGCACAGGCAGCAGGAGCTGACTACGTTGGTGGAGAGGAATTAATTCCGAAGATCCAGAACGAGGGATGGTTAGACTTCGACGTTGTCGTTGCTACACCAGACATGATGGGTGTTGTTGGTCGTTTAGGACGTGTCCTTGGACCGAAGGGCTTAATGCCAAACCCAAAGGCTGGAACAGTTACTATGGATGTTACTAAGGCTATCAACGACATCAAAGCCGGTAAGATTGAGTATCGTTTGGATAAGACAAACATTATCCACGTGCCAGTTGGAAAAGCATCCTTTACAAGTGAGCAGTTGAGCGACAACTTCCAGGCTCTTATGGGTGCAATCAACAAGGCTAAGCCATCAAGCTTAAAGGGTCAGTACATTAAGAGTGCTACATTGACATCTACAATGGGACCTGGCGTAAAGCTTAACGTTGTTAAGATTGCACAGTAATATATCATAACAGGAACATGATCCGGAACGCTTTGCATCACGGTGCGGATGCTTTCCGGAAGATGATTCTTGTTGAAGCGGCAAACGCTTCGAAAGAACCAAGACAATCGGATAAGACTTACACAAGCAGGTTTTTTGCGGAAAAGTCTTGACAACCGCAGATTACCATAATATAATAACGAAGCATATTGCCGAAGACAGTAGGTCCCGCAAGGGGTAAACGAGAGTGCCTACCGAGGGAATTCTGATGATATAAATCATAAGATTATTACCCTCTGTCATTAGGCAGAGGGTTTTCTATTATACCTCAAGCATATATGCGGAATCGTATGCTGTAAGGCATGCGGACAAATAAAATAAGGAGGTAAATAAATCGTGGCAAAGGTAGAATTAAAGCAGCCTATCGTTGATGAGATTTCTGCAGTGATCAAGGACGCACAGTCAGTTGTAGTAGTTGACTATCGTGGACTTACAGTTGCTGAAGATACTCAGTTACGTAAGCAGTTAAGAGAAGCTGGCGTATCTTACAAGGTATACAAGAATACTTTAGTAAGCCGTGCAGTAGAAGGCACTGAGTTTGAGAGCCTTAAGGATTCTCTTGAAGGACCAAACGCATTCGCTGTATCAACAGAGGACGCTACAGCACCGGCTAGAGTATTAGCTGAGTTCGCTAAGAAGGCTCCAAAGTTAGAGATCAAGGCAGGTGTCGTTGAGGGAACATTCTATGATGCAGAGGGTATGAAGGCTATCGCAAGCGTACCGAGCAGAGAAGTTCTTCTTTCCAAGTTACTTGGAAGCTTACAGTCACCTATTACCAACCTTGCTCGCGTTCTTAATCAGATCGCAGAGAAGGGTGGCGCAGCAGATGCAGCCGTAGAGGCAGCACCAGCTGAGGAAGCAGCTGCAGAGGCAGAGGCTCCGGCAGAAGAAGCACCAGCTGAGACAACAGCTGAATAATTAAAACATTCAATAATATTTCAAATGGAGGAAAAAATAATGGCAAAGTTAACAACAGCAGAGTTTATCGATGCGATCAAAGAGTTAAGCGTATTAGAGTTAAATGACCTTGTAAAGGCATGTGAAGAAGAGTTCGGCGTATCTGCAGCAGCAGGCGTTGTAGTAGCAGCAGCAGGCGGAGACGCAGCAGCAGCTGAGGAGAAGACTGAGTTCGATATCGAGCTTACAGAAGTTGGACCAAACAAGGTTAAGGTTATCAAGGTTGTTCGTGAGTTAACAGGTCTTGGACTGAAGGAAGCTAAGGACGCTGTTGATGGAGCTCCTAAGGTAATCAAGGAAGCAGCTGACAAGGCTACAGCAGAGGATGCTAAGGCTAAACTTGAGGCTGAAGGCGCTAAGGTTACTTTAAAGTAGTCTGTGCGTAAGCAACGAGAAGCATAAGATGAATAAAACGACCCGGAAGAATGCTTGCATTCCTTCTGGGTTGTTTTGTTTATCTTAAATGCGGCGACTGCCGCATTCATCGAGGAAAGACGAAGTCTTTTCGAGAGGGGCTTCTGTTTGCGACGGTCGGAGCGCACGAGGAAAGCGAAGCTTTCCGAGTCTTCCGCTTATGCTTTTCAAATCTCACCACATGATAAAAAATCTTTCAAATTTTTCTTGCTTTTTCCAAATGTTTGTTGTATAGTATAGGTTGCATTATTATGGTGCACTAGGCATTTCCATGCTCTTTTTTAGGAAAGTTCCTATGATCAATAATAATATCTAGAGTTACTGACTAGATGCAAATAAAAACGAGAGGTGAAACGTCAATGGAGAAAAACAGAATACGTCCAGTCAAGGCTGGAAAAGGCATGCGTATGAGTTACTCAAGACAGAAAGAGGTTTTGCAGATGCCAAACCTGATCGAAGTCCAGAAGGATTCCTATAAGTGGTTCCTGGATGAAGGTCTCAAAGAAGCTTTTGCAGATATCTCCCCGATCGCAGATTACAGCGGTCATCTGAGTCTGGAGTTTGTTGATTTTACATTATGTGAAGACGATGTGAAGTATACAATTCCGGAATGCAAGGAAAGAGATGCAACTTACGCAGCCCCTTTGAAAGTCAAGGTTAGACTTCATAACAAAGAGACAGATGAGATTAATGAACATGAGATCTTCATGGGTGATCTTCCTCTGATGACAGAGACCGGTACTTTCGTAATCAACGGTGCTGAGCGAGTTATCGTCAGCCAGTTGGTTCGTTCCCCTGGTATCTATTATGGTATTGCTCATGATAAAGTGGGTAAGACTTTGTATTCTTGTACCGTTATCCCGAACCGTGGTGCATGGTTAGAGTATGAGACGGACTCCAATGACGTATTCAGTGTAAGAGTAGATAGAACCCGTAAGGTGCCGATCACAGTGCTTCTTCGTGCACTCGGAGTAGGTACCAACCAGCAGATTATCGACATGTTCGGCGAGGAGCCAAAGATTCTTGCTTCTCTGCAGAAGGATCCTGCAATCACCGAGCGTGAGCCACAGGGAAGCTTTGAGGCTGGTCTGCTTGAATTATATAAGAAGATTCGTCCGGGCGAGCCACTTTCGGTTGAGAGTGCAGAGAGCCTGATTACTGCAATGTTCTTCGACCCTAGAAGATATGATCTTGCTAAGGTAGGCCGTTATAAGTTCAATAAGAAGCTTGCTCTCAAGAACCGTATCAAGGGACAGGTTCTCTCAGAGGATGTACTTGATCCGTCTACAGGAGAAGTCATCGCTGAGGCCGGAACTACCGTTACAAGAGAGCTTGCTGATCAGATCCAGAACGCTGCAGTGCCTGCAGTCTGGGTTCAGACAGAGACTCGTAACGTAAAAGTTCTTTCTTCTATGATGGTTGATATCACAAGCTGGATCCCGGAGATCGAGAATCCGAAGGAACTCGGTATCACGGAGCTTGTATACTACCCTGCTTTGAAGCAGATTATGGAAGAGAACGAGACTCTTGAGGAGCGTATTGAGGCAATCAAGAGAGATATTGCTGACCTGATTCCGAAGCATATTACAAAGGAAGATATCTTTGCTTCCATTAACTACAATATGCATCTGGAGTGGGGCGTTGGTTCCGATGATGATATCGACCACTTAGGAAACCGTCGTATCCGTGCGGTTGGTGAGTTGTTACAGAACCAGTACCGTATTGGACTCTCACGTCTGGAGAGAGTTGTACGTGAGCGTATGACAACACAGGATCTGGAAGGAATTTCTCCACAGAGCCTGATCAATATCAAGCCTGTTACCGCAGCTGTCAAGGAGTTCTTCGGATCATCCCAGCTGTCACAGTTTATGGATCAGAATAACCCGCTTGGTGAGCTGACCCATAAGAGACGTCTTTCCGCATTAGGACCTGGTGGTCTGTCAAGAGACCGTGCCGGATTCGAGGTACGAGACGTACACTATAGTCATTATGGACGTATGTGCCCGATTGAGACGCCTGAAGGACCGAACATCGGTCTGATCAACTCTCTGGCATGTTACGCCAGAATTAACGAGTACGGATTTATTGAGGCTCCGTACCGTAAGATTGATAAAACAGATCCTAAGAATCCGCGTGTCACAGATGAAGTTGTCTACATGACCGCAGATGAAGAGGATAATTACCATGTAGCACAGGCTAACGAGAAGCTGGATGAGGAAGGACATTTCGTACGTAATTCTGTATCCGGTCGTTATCTTGACGAGACACAGGAGTACGATAAGACGGCATTCGATTATATGGATGTCTCTCCTAAGATGGTGTTCTCTGTCGCTACAGCATTAATTCCGTTCCTGCAGAACGATGATGCAAACCGTGCGCTGATGGGATCCAACATGCAGCGTCAGGCAGTGCCGCTTCTTACAACCGAGGCTCCTGTAGTAGGAACCGGTATGGAGACCAAGGCCGCTGTCGATTCCGGTGTCTGCGTTGTTGCAAAAGCAGCCGGTGTGGTTGAGAGCTCTGAGTCCAACCGAATCGTCATCCGCGAGGAGGATGGCAACCGCAGAGAGTACATTCTTACAAAGTTCTCTCGTAGTAACCAGTCGAACTGTTATAACCAGAGACCGATTGTCTTCAAGGGACAGAAGGTTGTAGAGGGCGAAGTTATTGCTGATGGTCCATCTACATCCAACGGAGAGCTTGCATTAGGTAAGAACCCTCTGATCGGATTCATGACATGGGAAGGTTACAACTACGAGGATGCTGTACTTCTTAGCGAGCGTTTAGTAGAGTACGATGTATATACATCTGTTCATATTGAGGAATACGAAGTAGAATCCCGTGATACCAAGCTCGGACCGGAAGAAATCACAAGAGATGTTCCGGGTGTCGGTGATGACGCGTTAAAGGATCTTGATGAGCGTGGAATCATCCGTGTTGGTGCTGAGGTTCGTGCCGGTGATATCCTTGTCGGTAAAGTTACTCCTAAGGGAGAGACAGAGCTGACAGCAGAAGAGAGACTTCTTCGTGCCATCTTCGGTGAGAAGGCACGTGAGGTTCGTGACACTTCTCTCAAGGTTCCGCATGGTGCATACGGTATTGTTGTGGATGCTAAGGTATTTACAAGAGAAGCCGGAGATGAACTTTCTCCTGGAGTAAATGAGTCTGTTCGTATTTATATTGCCCAGAAGCGTAAGATTTCAGTCGGAGATAAGATGGCTGGTCGTCATGGTAACAAGGGTGTCGTTTCCCGCGTTTTACCAGTAGAGGATATGCCTTATCTTCCAAATGGTCGCCCGCTTGACATCGTATTGAATCCACTTGGTGTGCCTTCCCGAATGAATATCGGACAGGTGCTTGAGATTCACCTTAGTCTTGCAGCAAAGGCGCTGGGATTTAACATTGAGACACCAGTATTCGATGGCGCACGAGAGATTGATATTCAGGATACTCTTGAGCTTGCCAACGATTATGTAAATATGCCGTTTGACACAGAAGAAGCAGCAAACGGAGAAGAGAACTTCTACGATAAGTACAAGGATACACTCCGTGAGGATGTTATGGATTATCTGTCTGAGAATCGTGCGCACAGATCCGTATGGAAGGGTGTTCCGATCGCTCGTGATGGTAAGGTTCAGTTACGTGACGGTCGAAGCGGTGAGCCGTTCGATGGAAGAGTCACAATCGGACACATGCATTACCTGAAGCTGCATCACCTTGTTGATGATAAGATCCATGCCCGTTCAACCGGTCCTTACTCATTAGTAACGCAGCAGCCGTTAGGTGGTAAGGCACAGTTCGGTGGACAGCGTTTCGGAGAGATGGAGGTTTGGGCACTGGAAGCATACGGTGCGGCATATACTCTTCAGGAGATCCTGACCGTTAAGTCCGATGACGTGGTTGGTCGTGTTAAGACATACGAAGCAATCATCAAGGGAGATAACATCCCTGAGCCTGGTATCCCTGAGTCCTTCAAGGTACTCCTTAAGGAGCTCCAGTCACTTGGTCTGGATGTCAAGGTTCTCGACGAGGATCGCAACGAAGTTGAACTGATCGAGACAAGTGAGTACGGTAATACCGATATTAACGCAATTATCGGCAACGATAAGTATGATGCGTTTGAAGATAGCGAGTCATTCGAGAAGCACGGATTCACCAAGCAGGAGTTCGATGCTGAGAACGAAGAACTTGTAAACGTTGAAAAAGAGGAAGAATTTGATGATTCTGACGAATTTTTCGATGATGCTGACGAAGTTCTTGATGAAGAATAATTGGGAAGGAGAGTCATACAATGCCAGAAACAAATAAAGTGGACACAAATCAGGCTATGCAGTTCGATGCCATCCAGATTGGATTGGCATCGCCTGAGAAGATCCGTGAATGGTCACATGGCGAGGTTAAGAAGCCAGAGACAATCAACTACAGAACATTAAAGCCTGAAAAAGACGGTTTGTTCTGTGAGAAGATCTTCGGACCGCAGAAAGACTGGGAGTGTCATTGTGGTAAATATAAGAAAATCCGTTATAAGGGTGTTGTCTGCGACCGTTGTGGCGTAGAGATCACGAAGTCCAGCGTTCGAAGAGAGCGTATGGGACATATCGAGCTGGCTGCTCCTGTTTCCCATATCTGGTATTTCAAGGGTATCCCATCCCGTATGGGACTTATCCTTGATCTGTCTCCACGGGTGTTGGAGAGAGTTCTGTATTTTGCATCTTATATTGTATTGGATGCAGGAGAGACTTCTCTGTCCTACAAGCAGGTATTGTCTGAGGCTGAATATCAGGATGCCTGTGATAAGTATGGAAGAAGCGCATTCCGTGTAGGAATGGGTGCAGAAGCAATCCGTGAACTGTTAGAGTCTATCGATCTTGAGAAGGATTCCGCAGAACTGAAGGCAGAGCTTGAGAATGCAACCGGCCAGAAGCGCGCACGTATCATCAAGCGTCTGGAAGTTGTAGAAGCATTCCGTGAGTCAGGAAATAAGCCTGAGTGGATGATCATGACTGTAATTCCGGTTATTCCGCCAGATTTACGTCCTATGGTTCAGTTGGATGGTGGACGTTTTGCAACATCCGATCTGAATGATTTATACAGAAGAATTATCAACCGTAACAATCGTCTGAGAAGACTTCTTGATCTCGGTGCTCCGGATATCATCGTCCGCAACGAGAAGCGTATGTTACAGGAAGCAGTTGATGCATTGATCGATAACGGTCGTCGTGGACGTCCTGTTACCGGCCCTGGAAACAGAGCACTGAAGTCTCTGTCTGACATGTTAAAGGGTAAGGGTGGACGTTTCCGTCAGAACCTGTTAGGAAAGCGAGTTGACTACTCAGGACGTTCTGTTATCTGTGTAGAACCAAAGCTTAAGATTTATCAGTGTGGTCTTCCGAAGGAGATGGCAATCGAGCTGTTCAAGCCTTTCGTTATGAAGGAACTTGCTGCCAACGGAACAGCACACAATATCAAGAGTGCCAAGAAGATGGTTGAGAGACTTCAGCCGGAAGTCTGGGATGTTCTTGAAGAAGTCATTAAGGAGCATCCGGTTATGTTAAACCGTGCCCCTACACTTCATAGATTAGGAATTCAGGCGTTCGAGCCAATCCTTGTAGAAGGTAAGGCAATCAAGTTACATCCGTTGGTATGTACCGCATTCAACGCCGATTTCGATGGAGACCAGATGGCTGTCCATCTTCCACTTTCCGTGGAAGCACAGGCAGAGTGTCGTTTTATGCTTTTGTCTCCGAACAACCTGTTAAAGCCGTCCGATGGTGGCCCGGTAGCCGTTCCTTCACAGGATATGGTACTTGGTGTATACTATCTGACCATGCACAAGCTGGCTGATTATAAGGATAAGAAGGGTGCCGTAGCAGTATCGGATAAGATATACAACGACATTGATGAGTTAAAGAAACTCACAACTCCGGATCCTAAGACCGGCAAAAGCGAACTCGGATTATATGATCTGATCTGGTTCGAAGATACGACCGATAACAATCGTCGTGTATTATGTAAGCCGATGGATCTGTTCGGTTACCATTTCGGTAGCATGAATCAGGCATTACTTGCATATGAGAATGGTGAGATTACTCTTCACCAGAATATTTATGTATACCGCAAGGCAACACTTGAGGACGGAACTGAGGTTGCTGGTTTCGTATATACAACATTGGGTCTTTTGATCTTCAATGAGATTATCCCGCAGGATCTTGGATTTGTTGATCGTAGCAATCCTGAGAATGCATTAAAGCTTGAGATTGATTTCCGTGTAGGTAAGAAGCAGATCAAGCAGATTCTCGAGAAGGTTATCAACATCCACGGTGCTACAAAGACTGCAGAAGTTCTGGATGATGTCAAGGCAATGGGTTACGGATATTCAACCCGCGCTGCTATGACAGTATCCATTTCCGATATGACGGTGCCACCTCAGAAGCCACAGATGATCGAGGATGCACAGAATACAGTAGATCGCATTACAAGACAGTATAAGCGTGGTCTTATCACAGAAGAAGAGCGTTACAAAGAAGTTGTAGAGACCTGGAAGGAAACCGATGATGAGCTGACAAAGGCACTTCTTACCGGACTTGATAAGTACAACAACATCTTCATGATGGCTGATTCCGGAGCCCGTGGTTCCGATAAGCAGATCAAACAGCTTGCCGGAATGCGAGGACTTATGGCGGATACAACCGGTAGAACGATCGAGTTGCCTATTAAGTCAAACTTCCGAGATGGTCTTGACGTACTCGAGTACTTCATGTCTGCGCATGGAGCTCGAAAAGGTATGTCCGATACTGCTCTTCGTACAGCCGATTCCGGATACCTGACAAGACGTCTTGTTGATGTATCCCAGCACATGATCGTTCGTGAGTCTGATTGTTGTGCAGGAACGAACCGTGAAATTCCGGGAATGGTCGTTAAGGCATTTATGGAAGGCAAGGAAGAGATCGAGAGTCTTGAGGAGCGTATTACAGGACGTTTCTCTTGCGAAGATATAAAGGATAAGGATGGCAACATCATTGTTAAGGCGAACCATATGATCACGCCTCGTCGTGCAGCAGCTGTTGTAAGCAAGGGCGTTGATGAGAAGGGCGAGCCGATCACAAGTGTTAAGATCCGTACAATCCTTACCTGCCGTTCTCACATGGGAGTATGTGCAAAGTGTTACGGCGCTAACATGGCAACCGGTCAGGCGGTACAGGTTGGTGAAGCAATCGGTATTATCGCGGCACAGTCCATCGGTGAGCCTGGTACACAGCTTACCATGAGAACGTTCCATACCGGTGGTGTAGCTGGTAACGATATTACACAAGGTCTTCCTCGTGTCGAGGAAATTTTTGAGGCCCGTAAGCCAAAGGGTCTTGCAATCATCACTGAGTTCGGTGGTATTGCAACCATTAAGGATACTAAGAAAAAGCGTGAGGTTATCGTAACCAATCCGGAGAATGGAGATACAAAGACATACCTGATTCCTTACGGATCACGTATTAAGATTATGGATGGCGCAGTACTTGAGGCTGGTGATGAGCTGACCGAAGGTTCTGTAAATCCACACGATATCTTAAAGATCAAGGGCGTTCGTGCCGTACAGGATTACATGCTTCGTGAAGTACAGCGTGTATATCGTCTGCAGGGTGTAGAAATCAACGATAAGCATATTGAGGTTATCGTTCGTCAGATGTTACAGAAGATTCGTGTCGAGGAGAATGGAGATTCCGATCTGCTTCCGGGCAGCATGGTAGATGCACTTGATTTCCTTGAGTTAAATGAGAAGCTCGAAGAGGAAGGCAAGGAGCAGGCGGTTGGATCACAGGTACTTCTCGGAATTACAAAGGCTTCACTGGCAACGAACTCCTTCCTGTCAGCTGCATCCTTCCAGGAGACCACAAAGGTTCTTACTGAGGCTGCAATCAAGGGCAAGATTGATCCATTGATCGGTATGAAGGAGAACGTAATCATCGGTAAGCTGATTCCGGCAGGAACCGGTATGAAGAGATATCGTAACATCAAGCTTGACAGTGATGTCAATGAAGATGCAGAGATGTCATTTGATGATTTTGATGACTTCGATGATATGAGCGAGGAGACAATGACTGCGGAGATGTCTTCTGAGCTTCATACAGAAGAAGCCGAGTCTGAAGCAGTTGCTGCTGAAGAGACAACAGAAGAATAATTTGTGGAGTTTGTCCATAAGATAATCCATAAAAGATAGGAAAAGGTCGTAGTGATACGGCCTTTTTCGTTGCTTTCTACCAAGTTTCGCTTTTTCGCAGAATCTGCTTGACAAGCGGGATAGAAGTTTATATAATATTTTAGCGTGCATTAGAGTGCGCATTTTACAATAATTACAGGAGGTGAAAATAATGCCAACATTCAACCAGTTAGTAAGAAAAGGACGTCAGACTACTGTAAAGAAGTCTACAGCACCTGCACTTCAGAGAAGCTTTAACTCTCTGCAGAAGAAGCCGGTAAATACTTCTTCTCCACAGAAGAGAGGTGTTTGTACTGCTGTTAAGACAGCAACTCCTAAGAAGCCTAACTCAGCTCTTCGTAAGATCGCCAGAGTTCGTCTTTCCAACGGAATCGAAGTAACATCATACATTCCAGGAGAGGGACACAACTTACAGGAGCATAGTGTTGTTCTGATCCGTGGTGGTCGTGTTAAGGATTTACCTGGTACACGTTACCATATCATCCGTGGTACATTAGATACCGCTGGTGTAGCGAACAGAAAGCAGGCCCGTTCTAAGTACGGCGCTAAGAGACCTAAGGCAGCTAAGTAATTTATTTAGCGGACGAAGTATCACAAACAGAACTAAATAGTAGTGTTGGGATTATTTAATTCACTTTCACATAAAGTGGAAGCACAGTTTGCTGTGCTTAGTCGCCTTGGGCGATAGTTCCGCACGAACACATTAGAAAGACACATGTGAGTACCGTTGAATTAATCTCTGCTTTAAGGAGGGACCCGCTTGCGGGAGGATTCCTTAAAGCTAAAACTAATTAATGATTAAGGAGGGAAGTAACGTGCCACGTAAAGGACATACTCAGAAGAGAGACGTGTTAGCAGATCCGTTATACAACAACAAAGTGGTTACCAAGCTTATCAACAACATTATGTTAGATGGTAAGAAGGGTGTCGCTCAGAAGATCGTATACGGCGCATTTGCTAAAGTAGAAGAAAAGACAGGAAAGCCTGCACTCGAGGTATTCGAGGAGGCTATGAACAACGTAATGCCAGCCCTTGAGGTAAAGGCAAGACGTATCGGTGGAGCTACCTATCAGGTACCTATCGAGGTTCGCCCAGATCGCCGTCAGGCATTAGCTCTTCGCTGGTTAACAAATTTCTCACGTGCTAGAGGTGAGAAGACTCAGGAAGAGAGACTCGCAAACGAGATCATGGATGCTGCAAACAACACTGGTGCAGCAGTTAAGAGAAAAGAAGATATGCACAAGATGGCAGAGGCAAACAAGGCCTTCGCTCATTACAGATTCTAATAGGAGGAAAAAATCTTGGCTGGAAGAGAATATCCACTTGAGAGAACCAGAAATATCGGAATTATGGCTCATATCGATGCTGGTAAGACAACATTGACCGAGCGTATTCTTTATTATACTGGTGTAAATTACAAAATCGGTGATACTCATGAAGGTACTGCTACCATGGACTGGATGGAGCAGGAGCAGGAAAGAGGTATCACAATTACTTCAGCCGCTACGACTTGTCACTGGACTCAGGAAGAACTTACAAAGCCTAAAAAAGGCGCTCTTGAGCATCGTATCAACATCATTGATACTCCAGGACACGTAGACTTCACCGTTGAGGTAGAGCGTTCACTCCGTGTACTTGATGGCGCCGTTGGTGTCTTCTGTGCAAAGGGTGGTGTTGAGCCTCAGTCAGAGAATGTATGGCGTCAGGCTGATACCTACAATGTACCTCGTATGGCATTCATCAATAAGATGGATATCTTAGGTGCAAACTTCTACGGAGCTGTTGATCAGATTCGTACAAGATTAGGTAAGAATGCAATTATTCTTCAGTTACCAATCGGTAAGGAAGATGATTTCAAGGGAATCATCGATCTGTTCGAGATGAAGGCATATATCTACAATGATGAGAAGGGTGATAATATCACTGTTACAGATGATCTTGGAGATATGGCTGATCAGGCAGCAGAGTATCGTACAGAACTCATTGAGAAGATCTGTGAGTTAGACGATGATCTGATGATGATGTATCTTGAGGGCGAGGAGCCATCTGTTGATGAGATGAAGAAGGTTCTTCGTAAAGCAACATGTGAGTGTACTGCAGTACCTGTATGCTGTGGTTCCGCATATAGAAATAAGGGTGTTCAGAAGTTATTGGATGCAATCATTGAGTACATGCCGGCTCCAACCGACATCCCGGCTATCAAGGGTGTTGACTTAGACGGCAACGAGGTCGAGAGACATTCATCCGATGATGAGCCTTTCGCAGCTCTTGCATTCAAGATCATGGCTGATCCATTCGTAGGAAAGCTTGCTTACTTCCGTGTATATTCCGGAACATGTAAGTCAGGATCTTATGTATTAAACGCAACAAAGGATAAGAAGGAGCGTGTAGGACGTATTCTTCAGATGCATGCAAACAAGAGACAGGAGTTAGACATCGTTTACTCCGGAGATATCGCAGCAGCAGTTGGATTTAAGTTCACTACGACTGGTGATACAATCTGTGATGAGCAGCATCCGGTTATCCTTGAGTCTATGGAGTTCCCGGAGCCAGTTATCGAGCTCGCTATCGAGCCTAAGACAAAAGCTGGACAGGGTAAGTTAGGTGAGGCATTAGCAAAACTTGCTGAAGAGGATCCTACATTCCGTGCTCATACCGATCAGGAGACTGGTCAGACAATCATCGCCGGAATGGGCGAGTTACATTTGGAGATCATCGTTGATCGTCTGCTTCGTGAGTTCAAGGTAGAAGCAAACGTAGGTGCTCCACAGGTAGCATACAAAGAGACATTTACAAAGCCTGTTGATCAGGAATACAAATATGCTAAGCAGTCCGGTGGACGTGGACAGTACGGACACTGTAAGGTACGTTTCGAGCCAATGGATGCCAATGGAGAAGAACTGTTCAAGTTCGATTCAGAGGTTGTCGGTGGTGCTATTCCGAAGGAATACATCCCGGCTATCGGCGAAGGTATCGAGGAGGCTACTAAGGCTGGTTCCCTTGGCGGATTCCCAGTTGTTGGTATCCACGCTACAGTATATGATGGATCTTACCATGAAGTCGATTCTTCCGAGATGGCATTCCACATTGCTGGATCTATGTGTTTCAAGGAAGCTATGGCTAAGGCAGCTCCTGTATTACTCGAGCCAATCATGAAAGTAGAAGTAACTATGCCTGAGGAGTACATGGGAGACGTTATCGGAGACGTTAACTCTCGTCGTGGACGTATCGAAGGTATGGATGATCTGGGCGGCGGTAAGATTGTACATGCATATGTACCACTTGCTGAGATGTTCGGATACTCTACAGACTTACGTTCTAAGACTCAGGGACGTGGTAACTACTCTATGTTCTTCGAGAAGTACGAGCCAGTTCCTAAGAACGTACAGGAAAAACTCCTTTCTAACAGGGATAAATAATTAAAATAATTGCAATTCCCCTATTTTATGGGGAATTGCGGTTAAAAATAGCTTGAAAAAGCGCTGATTATTTTATATAATCTAATCAGTCGGTTTATTAACCATAACAACAAAAACAAGCCCTTGAATGGGCATAAAAATGAAGGAGGACATTTCAAAATGGCAAAGGCTAAATTTGAAAGAACAAAACCACATTGTAATATTGGTACCATCGGTCACGTAGATCATGGTAAAACAACTTTAACAGCAGCTATTACAGCAGTATTAGCAGCTCGTGTTGCTGGTAACACAGCTACAGATTTCGCTAACATTGATAAGGCTCCAGAAGAGAGAGAGCGTGGTATCACAATTTCTACAGCTCACGTTGAGTATGAGACAGAGAAGAGACATTACGCACACGTTGACTGTCCTGGACATGCTGACTACGTTAAGAACATGATCACTGGTGCAGCTCAGATGGATGGTGCTATCCTCGTAGTTGCAGCAACTGACGGTGTTATGGCTCAGACAAAGGAGCACATTCTCCTTTCTCGTCAGGTAGGTGTACCTTACATCATCGTATTCTTAAACAAGTGCGATATGGTAGACGATCCAGAGCTTATCGAGTTAGTAGAGATGGAAGTTACAGAGCAGCTTGAAGAGTACGGATTCAATGATTGCCCAATCATCCAGGGTTCTGCTCTTAAGGCTCTTGAGGATCCAAACGGACCTTGGGGAGACAAGATCATGGAGCTTATGGATACTGTTGATTCTTATATCCCAGATCCACAGCGTGATACAGATAAGCCATTCCTTATGCCAGTCGAGGACGTATTCACAATTACAGGTCGTGGTACTGTAGCAACTGGTAGAGTAGAGCGTGGTACTCTTCACCTCAACGACGAGTTAGAGATCCTTGGTGTTAAGGAAGATGTTCAGAAGACAGTTGTAACTGGTATCGAGATGTTCCGTAAGCAGTTAGACGAGGCTCAGGCTGGTGATAACATCGGTGCTCTTCTTCGTGGTGTTAACCGTGACCAGATCGTTCGTGGACAGGTTCTTGCTAAGCCAGGTACTGTTACTTGCCACAGAAAGTTCACAGCTCAGGTTTACGTATTAACAAAGGATGAAGGTGGACGTCATACTCCATTCTTCAACAACTATCGTCCACAGTTCTACTTCAGAACAACAGACGTAACAGGTGTTTGCGAGCTTCCAGCAGGAACAGAGATGTGCATGCCTGGTGATAACGTAGAGATGACAATCGAGCTCATCCATCCAGTAGCTATGGAGCAGGGTCTTACATTCGCTATCCGTGAGGGTGGTCGTACAGTAGGTTCAGGTCGTGTTGCTACCGTTATCGAGTAAGAATATATTACTTGAGTTTAAGGGTTCCCATTTATGGGAACCCTTTTTTTGTGCTATTTGCCGAAGTAAATGCAAAAAAAAGAAAGGAAACTGTGAAAAAGATTTACTTTCTATTAAGAATATGTTATAGTGTAGTAACAATATTGTAACAATTAGGAGGAAGTATGTTAAAGAAAGGTAAGGTGTGGGGCAGGAAGCTTGTTGCAGGAATCATGATGGCAGCAATTGTATTGGGGAATACAGCTGTAGCAACAGAGGCTTCGACTAAGGACGCAGGTAAGACAGTTGCCGTCGTTCAGGAAGATAATTATCGCAAGACTTTGTGCAAGGATTTCCTTGGAAAAAGTTACGGAAGTGTTATAGATGGCATTCGTTGTGATTGTAGCGGTTATACAAGAGCTGCGTTAAATCGATTAGAGAGCAAAGGCAAAACCGGTACTGCATTAAAAAATGTACAGGTTGGTGCGACAAGTTCACGTGATTGGGTAAGTGGATCAACGATTACATATACAACCGGCGTCTTGGAAGACGATGAGATCACATGGGCAAAGCAGACAAAGCTTTCGATCGGAAAGAAACGTTCAGGTGCATCGGATCTGTCGGATTTAGAACTTGGTGATGTTGTAGTATATGGTCGTGGAAATTCGACAACCCACGTTGCAGTATATTTTGGTAAGTTTTCATCCATCAATGACGTAAAAGACTATCTCGAGGATCTTGGTCTCTATGATGAGGGAACTTTAAAGAAGGCAAGCGGAAATAAGATCCAGTACAAAGGAAAGACTGTAATTCGCCAATATGGAAGCAGTTCTTATTGGCGAATCCATTCAACAAACAGTGGGATTATGATCGACAATGATATCGCAGGGACAAGCCCATATACCTCTTCTTTCGGAAGTTGGAAGTGGACATTCTCTTCAGGAATTGATGTAATTGAGTAAAAAATAAGATGCATGTAGACCTTCTGCAATTTTGAATAAAGTTGTGGAAGGTTTTTTGTTGCAAAAGTATAGAATATCCAAGACAATGTGTTGACAAAACGGTCTAACGATTGTATACTACAAATAGAAAGTCTAATGACATTAGACCGAAGGAGGGAAGCATACGATGGAAGAATTGAGACTTGGTGCAGTGGAATCCCAATTTGCGGATATTATATGGAATGAGGAGCCTGTTTCATCCGGTGAACTGGTCAAAGTGTGCGAAAAGGAGCTGGGGTGGAAGAAATCCACAACGTACACCATGTTAAAACGTCTGTGTGAGCGTGGCATTTTTCAGAATGAGAAGGGGACCGTTACAGCACTCATGACGAAAGCGGAGTTTTCCGCAGCACAGAGCGAGAAATTTGTGGAGGATACGTTTGAGGGATCGCTCCCGGCATTTTTCGCGGCATTTACGACAAGAAAGAAACTGAGTAAGCAAGAGATCGAGGAGATCCGACAGATGATCGATTCTTATGGAGAGGAGCAGTGACGATGGAGGGAATCTTTGTAAAGCTACTGAATATGAGCATTTCAGCATCGGTTTTAATTCTGATCGCGGTACTTCTTCGGGGATTGCTGCGAAGATCACCGAAGTGGATACACTGTCTGTTATGGGGGCTGGTTGCGGTAAGACTGGTATGCCCGTTTTCGATTGAGAGTAGGTTTAGTCTGGCACCGCAGATGAATTTTGTTGAGGTGAAGCTTGGAATGCAGGGGGAAGATGGACGGTATTTGAACTTTGCTACTGGCGCGAACAAGGCATTGAATGATAACTTGGACGATGCACAGAACCGAAATCTTGCGCATGGAGGAAATGCAGATGGTCAGAATACTTGGAAGAAAGCTGGAAATACGATCGACAGCGATGCGAATGAAGCATCGCTAAGTGCAGCGGCAAAGAGAATAAACAACGACTCATCCGAATGGAAATATATGGGGATTCTCAGTTGGACATGGTTTGTCGGTGTTGTCCTGCTGCTGGGATATGCGGCGATCAGTTATCTGTGTTTCCGAAAGAAAGTGCAGGCATCCGTTCGGCTTCGGGACGGCATCTATGTGTGTGACAATATCCGCACGCCTTTTATTCTGGGAGTGATCAGGCCTGGGATCTATCTTCCGTCCGATATGGATGAAGTACAGACGGACAATGTCATTGCACACGAGAGAGCGCATCTGAGTCGGTTGGATCAGGTGTGGAAACCGCTTGGTTATTGTCTGCTTGCGGTATACTGGTTCAATCCGCTTTGCTGGCTTGCCTACGTTTTATTCTGTCGTGATATGGAACTTGCGTGTGATGAGAAAGTCATCCGGGATATGGATGTCGAAGACAAAAAGGTTTACTCGCGCGTGCTGCTTTCGTTCAGCGATCCATCGCATCGGATTGCTGCCGGTCCACTGGCGTTCGGCGAAATCGGGGTAAAGAAGAGGATTCAGTCGGTTCTTAATTATCGAAAGCCGGCATTCTGGATGGTTGGGCTTGCAATCCTTGCGCTTGTTGTGACTTCGCTATGTTTTCTGACAAATCCGAAGGCAGCAAATGATCCTGTACAAACGATGGGAACCGCAGAATATCAGCTGCCCGATGGATTGGAGGCTGAGAGTGCCGATGATCTCACGATTTTTACACCGAATGCATATAAAGTCGGTTCGGAGGCAAGCTGTGCGGATGATAGGATTTCTGCGGGATATATTCAGAAATTCAATACGACCGATGATTGGGGCACGATGAAAGACGGGAAGATTGAACAGGTATACTCCGATAATCATTCTACAGTAGAAGATTACGGATCGGTCGATGGCTTGTGTGCTCCGGGTTATCTGGTGAAAGTCGATTATGATCTGTATTCGGCAGCTGCATTGGAAAAAGAAAAAAGCAAAGGAACGGATATATCGGAGATTGATACGACGGGACAGTATTGGGTGCTTTATTTGGTGAGAGAAAATGAAGAAACAGGATATATTCTGGCGTTGAATACTAAGAACTACACGAAAGAAGATATGCTCGCGTGGGCGCAGAGTTTTCAATTTTAGAGAATTGATGGCAGGCAGGTTGAAAGACCTGCCTGTGTTTATTATGTAAATAAAAATTGACAAAAATGCATATAATGTATAATATTATTGACATAAGGAGAATGATTATGCCGAAGAAATCAATTATATTATTACCGGAAACAATGAAAATATTAGAGCAGATGGGGGCTCAGATCAAATATGCAAGATTACGAAGGAAATTGTCTGCTGAGTTAGTGGCAGAGAGAGCAGGAATCAGCAGAGCCACTTTGGTATCCATCGAAAAAGGAGCATCATCTGTGGCAATTGGTTGTTATGCGGCTGTATTACATGCACTCAATTATATGGATAAAGATTTGCTTCTTGTTGCAAAGGATGATGAGCTGGGACGCAAACTGCAGGATTTAAATTTGCCTGTGAGAAAACGTGCGTCGAAGAAGGGATAGCACAATATGGAAAATGAAATGAAAATATATGTGTTTGCGGATTCGTGTTCGGATCGATGGGGATAGCGTTTTATAACAAATTTGCGAATAATCGGGATGCTGTTGATCGCAATCTCATGTGAAAAATAGAAAAATACTTGACGCTCACCCTGGTTCATCCTTTATATTTCAGGAAAAGGAGGATCAGGGTGATGTTGCGTAAAAAGCAGATTGCATCCTATATCGATGCAAATTTTGGAAAATCGCCGCTTGATGGCGGCATGTATTACGATGGAACCGGTATTAAATGATATGGGAAGATTCGGGGTGTTTGCAGATTTTCGTGTTAAAATTGCGGTCCGGATGGTGTGGTTTCTTTATCTGCTCGCATTTCCGGTAGTGGAGATCGGATTGACGTGTGCCGGTGTCTGTGAATGGAGTGCTGCGAGGGTAATTTTCTTTGGCTTTTGGCTGGCGATGCTGGTCAGCACATTTGTGGAATATAGGAAAGAGAAAGGATGAAAGAATTGTGAACTTTCATCTTTTCTTTCAAAATGATTGCGACAAAACATAGTAAAAATCGTACATAATATATAGGAAGAGTGGTGAAACGGAAAGGGGAAAAATATGAATGATATTGATGATTCGCTTGTGGAAGAAGCAATTGAGTATGAAGTACACAATAATAAAAAACAATTTCACAAATGGAAAATAGTTAAAGGGGCGGTGGCGTGTTTTGTGATTGTTCTTGTTTTTACCTTAATTGGAATTAATTCTAAAGTGGCATCAAATTATGGGTTATTTCCGGGACATTTTCATTACGGAGATCAGATTTATGAGTTTCATGGAGAGGTGAAATATTCTCTTCCGAAAGATTTTCGGTATGTGGGTGAGGTAAGAAAGACGGAACAAGATGCTGAACAGAAAGATCCAGAGGATTTTGTGGGAAATATAGATGGATATGTATATATGAGTGATCAGGATTCTTCTATGGCATATTTTAGATGGAGAAATTGGGATGAAGCAACAGATGGGAAGGAGCCATATTTGGTTTTATATGTATTAGAGGATAAATGATATGTTGCATCGTGTGTATTTTGGCAGTTCCACCCATGGTGCAGGCGGCAGATCATGCGAATGAAAAACGATGGTGCCGATCCCGTAAAATATGTGATAGAATAGCGTTATACAAAGAACAGTGGGGGTTATTAGAATGACAAAACGATTGATTGACTGTAGTGCGCGCGAGCTTGCGGCATACAATAAGGAACAGAAACTTGAGGCAATCGCAGGAAGCGAGGGGCGTGTGATGGCGGCGGAGACGATCGGAACGGTGACACCGATGCTCGTAAATATTACGAATGCAGAGTTTGTGACATCGCTGGGCGCGGATCTGATCATGCTCAACATTTTTGATGTGGATCATCCGGTGATCGGAGGGCTTCCGGAGGTTGATCCGGTGGATGCGATTCGTGAAGTGAAGCGCCTGACCGGAAGAATGGTTGCCATCAATCTGGAGCCGGCGGCAATCTCCGAAGATGCCGAAAAAGATCCGGTGTGGAGTCTGACCGAGGGACGCCGCGCGACGGTGGAGAATGCGAAGAAAGCAGCAGACATGGGCGTTGATATGATCATTCTGACCGGAAATCCGGGAATTGGAGTGAGTAACCATGCGATCGTGCATGCACTTAACGAGTTAAAGGCAGCGGTGGGGGATCGTGTGATCCTGACTGCCGGGAAAATGCATGCAGCCGGAGTGATCTCCGAGGGTGGTGAAAACATTCTGACGGAAAATGATGTGGACGCATTTATCGATGCGGGTGCAGACATCCTGCTGCTTCCGGCACCGGGAACCGTTCCGGGGATTACGATGGAATATGCGCATAAGCTGATCGCACGTGCACATGCCAAAGGCGCACTTGCCATGACAACGATCGGAACCTCACAGGAAGGCGCGGATGAGGCGACGATCCGCGAGATCGCGCTTATGTGCAAGATGGCGGGAGCCGATATCCATCATATCGGTGACAGCGGCTACATGGGTATGGCGATTCCGGATAACATCACTGCATATAGTATTGCGATCCGCGGAAAACGCCACACTTACCGGAGGATGGCGATGTCGCTGCTCCGCTAGTATAGCGTTTTCTAAATAACTGAACCATTTACGCAGAATATTTTTCAGAAAGTGCATGTCAAAAAACGTAGGCGTAGCGGGCTACGCTGAGGATTTTTGGCATGTGCTATCGGGAAAATAGGCAAGTAATATGGTTTAGTTAATTTAAAAACGCTATACTAGTATATCTGTGCATAAACAAAGGATTCGGGTGCATCAGCATCCGAATCCTTTGTTGCGTTCCGGTTTATTCGTTTATGTTGTTCTCGCGCATGTATACTCCGATTTTTTTGTCACATGCCAGAATATGGTTGGTCAGCCAGCTGAGCAGAAAATCAATCAATTCAAGCAGATAGTCCTGCTGGTTGTCATCCAGACTCTCAAGCTCAGACAGATCAATCTCGACAAGACGTGCCACAAACGCAGAATGTGCGCGTTTCTGTGCTGCAATCTCCGGATAATGAATGCGTTCCATTAAAGCCTCCTCATCACCAAAATGAAACTCGGTGTATTCGCGAAGCTCCGTGAGAAGCCGCATAATCTCGTCATATTTGTCATGCAGAAGTTCTTCATGGATGAGATCGTTTGTATCGTGGATAATTTCAAATAGGCGTTTATGCTCATTATCAACCAGATCGATTCCGGTCTTGAATGCATCTGTGAAAGCAAACGGATCATTTGTCTTGGCTTCGACAGGTGGCATTTTGCCAATCATCATATCGCTGCACAAAATATGGTTTAAAAGCCAATGTCCCAGATAATTCAAAAGCTCATGGAGAGAAGCACGCGCAGCATCTTCGGAAGATGTGTCTAATGTAAAGGAATTTACCTTTGTCGTGAAAGCAGCGTGCTGGGATTTCTGAAGCGAAAGCTCAGGATCGCTCGTGCGCTCCATGTAGGCTTCTTCATGTGCAAAATGCGTTGCAGCATAATCTTTGAGTCCTGCCACAAGATTGTTCGCGATCGGCGTGACATCGTCCGTCTCATTTGCCAACGCAATCGCTTCGTTGATCATCTGGAATAAGCGGCGGTGCTCCGCATCAATTTCATCAATATGGGTCAGACAGTCGTCTGTAAATTCGTATTTCATCATAAGTATCCTCCAAATACATTTATGTACGCTCGAAATTTTTGTTTGGGAGATTCTAGCATAGCATATTTTAACTGTAACAGTTATCTCATTATAACATAAAATATCAATACAGGGGATAAATTCTATGGTAAAATGGTTTATAATTTTGATCGTAAAAGGGTACTTGAAAATCCAAGTACCCTCATGTATAATCTACTTAGGAAGTGAATCGGATATGACTCCGATTTGCCCTCGGTAAATACTTATTTTGAAATAGCATCTACTTTTGGTCGAGTGGGATGCTATTTCTTTTTGCTAATATGATTGTCTATGTAAGACAGCGCCGCAAAGATTACAAGCAACAATGTTAAAACGTTGAAAAGAGATGATTAGATGAAACACACGATTGATCCGGTATACAATGAACAATCACAGATTTTAATCCTTGGCAGTTTCCCGTCCGTGAAGTCGCGCGAGCAGCAGTTTTTCTACGGGCACAAGCAGAATCGATTCTGGAAAGTGCTTGCGGGCGTACTTGGATGCGATGTCCCGCAGTCGATCGAGGAGAAGAAAGCAATGTTGCTTTCGCATCATATCGCGGTATGGGATGTGATCCAAAGCTGTGAGATCGAGGGCTCATCGGACGCGAGTATCCGTGATGTTGTGCCGAATGATCTCGCACGCATTTTAAATACCGCTGATATCCGGGCTATCTACACAAACGGTGGCAAAGCCCATGAACTGTACGGTAAATATATTGAGCCGGTAAACAAAATTGCAGCACACAAGCTGCCCTCGACCAGTCCTGCTAATGCAGGGTATTCGCTGGAACGGCTGCTTGCAGCATGGTCTGTAATCCGGGAAAATTTATGATAAAAAAGTCCGTCGTGGGAATTACCTACGGCGGATTTATATTTGAATCGCTTTCGCGAATTATTTTTAGTCGGAACTGACAGCACCCCAACCCCCATCGGCTAAAACACAACAGCTCCTTTTGATGGTTCTATCATAGCAATGGAATGTGAACGGGTTGTGACAAGGTGCTGAAGACTTTCTAAAAAATGGAAACAAATTCTAAACAAATTCCAAATAAAAGCACAGAATTGTGATAATTGTGCTTCACATTGTGTGGTAAGATGTAGAAAAGAAACGGGGAAGGGTTGTGGAAATAAGATGGGGAGAATACTGATCGTGGAAGATGACTGGGAATTGAACCGTGGAATTGCCTGGCAGCTGGAAAAGGCGCACTATGAGACATGCGTAGCATATTCTGTGGAGGAGGCGAAGCGGATACTTTGCGAGGAATCAGTGCATCTTGTATTGCTGGATGTCAACCTGCCGGATGGAGATGGTTTCGCGGTGCTGGAATGGATGAATCGGGAGAAGAAAGCGTATCCCGTCGTGTTCCTGACAGCGCGGGACCTGGAAGAAGATGCGTTAAAAGGGTATGAACTTGGTGCGGTGGATTATGTGACGAAGCCTTTTTCCATCAAAATATTGTTAAAGAAGATTGCTGTCATCTTAAGACAGACATCCAATAGTGAGACGCAGGATTATGAGGACGGCTATCTGACGGTTTCGCTGGCGCAAGGGAAGGTAAGAATCCGACAACAGTTGTGTGCTGTCACACCGACGGAGTTCTGCATTCTGTCTGCGTTTCTGCATGCAAGAAAGCAGCTCCTGACGTATGATATGCTTCTGGACGCGTTGTGGGAGAATGGCAATCAGATCGTGGACAAGCATGCGCTTGCAGTCAATATCGGGCGGCTGCGCAGCAAGATTGAGGATGCGGAACACAAATATATTGCGAATGTTTATGGGATGGGATATCAATGGATTGGAAATGGATGATCATATTTGTGATGACGGTTGTCGCCTTTGTTATGGGGATGCGTTATCGCAGGTTGCGAAGAGAAGTAGATCAATTTGCAGCAGAGATGGAACAAAGTCTGGATGCGGTGATAGCGGGACATGCTGAAGTGGAAGTGCTTGAGGATTCACTTTTTGCGAAGCTGCAGGAGAAGCTTTTGCGCACAAACCATATTTTTGCACTGCGTGAGCAGAAGAATAAAAAGGAGCGGGAACAGCTACAAAGCCTGATTTCTGACATCTCGCACCAAAGCCGCATACCGATCGCGAACCAGAGAATCTATCTGGATCTATTGGCGGAGGAAGTGCAGTCTGAGGAGGGAATGCAGGCGCTTCGCAGTCTGGAACATCAGACGGAGAGGCTGCAGTTTTTGATGGAAAGTATGATCAAGCTGTCGCGGATGGAGAGCGGTATGATACAGATTAAGAAAATGCCACAGGATCTGATGGAGACGATCCGGAAAGCGGTGGCAGAAAATGTGGTGGCAGCCGCAAAGAAAAAGCAGCAGATTTCTGTGGACGGACCGGCACAGCTTGCCACTATGCATGATGCCAGGTGGACGATGGAGGCGATTGGAAACGTCTTAGAGAATGCTGTCAAATATACCGATGAGGGAGGCAGGATCAATGTGACCGTGCGCAGGCAGGAGATGTTTACCGTGATTGAGATTACGGATAACGGAAGAGGAATTGCGCCGGAGAGGCAGGCACAGATTTTCGGGCGTTTTTACAGAGAACCGGAAGTGCACGAGCAGCCGGGCATCGGAATCGGACTGTATCTTACCCGAAAAATCATAGAAGCGCAGGACGGCTATGTGGATGTTGTATCGCAACCGGATGAGGGGGCAACGTTCCGGCTGCATCTGCAGAATGCAAATGTCACAGAACTGTGATCGCTGCTGTGACTGGTTTGTGATCATTGATCGTTATGTTAAATACAAACATAAGAGATCAAGGAGGAAGAACAGTGGAAAACTGGATGGTAGAAACGCGGGCATTAAAGAAATATTACAAGCTCGGTGACAATACGGTGAAGGCGCTCGATGATGTCAATTTCCGTGTACGAGAGCAGGAATTTGTTGCAATCATCGGCAAATCGGGAAGTGGTAAAAGCACACTTTTACATATGCTTGGAGGACTTGATGTGCCGACAAGCGGAGAGGTCTGTATCGCAGGCAGGAATATTGCCGGGATGAACCGGGAGGAACTGACAATTTTTCGGCGGAGAAAGGTGGGATTCATTTTTCAAAGCTACAATCTTGTGCAGGATCTGAATGTGTATGAGAATATCGTTCTTCCAGTCAAATTGGATGGCAAGCGTGTGGATCGTGATTTTGTGGAAGAGATTATACAATTATTGCAGCTTGAAGATAAGAAAGCGGCACTTCCCGGCACATTGTCCGGCGGCCAGCAGCAGCGTGTTGCGATCGCGCGGGCGCTTGCGGCAAAGCCTCAAATCATACTTGCGGATGAACCGACCGGGAATCTGGATTCGATGACGAGCCATGAGGTGATGGGACTGCTCAAGGTTGTGGCGAAACGATATGCGCAGACGATCATTCTGATTACACACGATCAGGACATTGCACAGATGGCGGATCGCATTGTGCGGATCGAGGATGGTCGCATCATATCCGGCAATATAGATCAGGAAGCGGGTGATCGTGATGCTGATTAATAATAATCAGGCGGTCATAAAGAATCTTGCCAGGGCATCGCTAAAGCACAACCGCCGAAGGTATCTGGTGATTTTTCTGGCAATTCTGTTATCGGCATTCATGCTTTTTTCCGTGCTGACGGTTGGGGTAACCTATTTTAAGATGTGGAAAATCCAGAATCTCAGGTTAAACGGAGCCGAGTTTGATGCCATCATGTATGGAGCTACGGACGAGCAGATGGAGAAGCTGAGAGACAACGCAGACATTACGGAGGTCGGTGTGCTTGCAATCGCAGGATTTATCGATGGTTCCGAGAAGAATGATATGGCGGACACGTCGCTTGCGTGGGTGGATGACACGTTTTGGGACAAAATGCAGGCTCCGGCAAGGAAATATGTGAAGGGACGTTATCCGACCAAAAAGAATGAGGTGATGGTCACCCCAAAGGCACTCAAAGAATGCGGGCTCGGCGATTATGGAATCGGTGATTCGTTCCGGGTGAAGTGGACGAATCCGCAGGGCGTGCAGCAGGATCTGGATTTTACGATATGTGGCATCTGGGACGGGTACGGAACGAAGAATACATTCTACGTATCCAAGGCGTTTTATGATGCATCCGGCTGGAGCATAGACAGCGTCAGCTCCGGGCGCATTATGATGAATTTCAGACAAAAGATTATGACTACTGAGCAACAGAATACGTTTATCACGTCGATGAATCTCTCAAAAAGGCAGAGAATTTTCTTTATGACGGAGCTTGGAAATTCGGTTCCGCTTTATCTAGGGCTTCTGGCGTTGCTCCTCGTCACCTGTGTGTGCGCGTATCTGTTGATTTATAACATCATGTATTTGTCGGTCACTGGAAATATCCGCTACTATGGTCTGCTGCAGACGGTCGGCATGACGGGACGGCAGATCTACCGACTGATCTATCGTCAGATGTTGATCGTGGGCGTGAGCGGAATGGTTCTTGGAATCGCAGGTGGATGCAGCATCTCGTTTTTTGTGATTCCGTCACTTGTGAAAGCGTTTGGGATCCGGGATCAGGTGCAGGTGGTATTTCATCCGGCCATCTTTGTGCTGACGGTACTTCTTGTTGCGTCTACGGTCTATGTCGGAAGCAGGAAGCCAGCAAAGATCGCAGTTACAGTCACGCCGATCGAGGCAAATCGGTATCAGGCAGAAACCCTGGTTCGCGGAAAAAAGCATCACACCCATGAGAATGGCAATGTGATATGGCAGATGAGTATACGGAAAATCTCGGTGGAGAAAAAGAAAACATTTATCAGCATACTCTCACTTGCGGCAGGACTTTCCGTATTTGTGTGTGTGATCACACTACTTCGGAGTCAGGGGCCGCGCACTATCGTATCGAGCGCATGGAATGATGATATGGAGATAAGCAATCGTCTTCTGGGCAAGGAGAACACGAAGTGGAAAGAGGTTATGGACGATGCCTTCTTGCAGAAGCTTGCTGATACGGACGGTGTGCGGGAGATGCATACGGTCACAACGGCGCAGGCGATGGTTCCGTGGGAGCCGGAGTTTGCAGACAAGTGGATGCGTGAGTTTTATGAGATGTGGATGGAGATTTCCTATGAGGATGAGAAGAAGGAATACCAGGAGCATCCGGAGAATTTCGGAACGGTTCTGGTCGGAATCGACGAGAAAAATTTTGAGATTTTAAATGAATCACTAGAGCAGTCGATTGATGCGAAAGCGTTTCAACAGGGAAAAATCTGCGTGATCTATCGGGATGGTTTGTCGTTTGAAGATCGGGAGCTGGTGGGAAAAACGTTGCATGCGGCGGAACTTGGAAATGAGGATCATGCTTTTTCCTTTGAGATTGCAGGTGTTACGGACGATTCTACGATGACCGGACCAATCGCAGGGTATCCGCCGACGATCATTATCAGTCAGGATGCGCTTGCGGCATTGCATCTGGATACTTATACCTATAAAGCCTGCGTGTATTATGACAGGGCATATGATGCGGCAACGCAGAGGCGTGTGGAACAGATCGTTGCGGATTCGAAGGATGCCAAGTGCTTGAAGATGGAGTCCAAGATCGAATCAATGAAGGAACTGAAAGCGGCGCAGGGAAATATGACCGGTGTCGGAATAGGAATTTCGCTGATTCTCGCCATCATTGGTGTCATGAATTATATCAATACGATCATCGGTAATATTGCAAACCGCAGGAAGGAGCTTGCCATCCTAGAGAGCATCGGAATGACGCGAAAGCAGATGAATCATATGCTCATGAGGGAGGGAAGTATTTATGCATTTGGTGCAATCCTTGTTACCATTGTGGTCGGGCTGCCGGTTACGTGGGGACTGTATCAATCCATGAACTATATGAATGTGCCGTTTTTCCTCCCGATAGGTCCAATCGGTGTGGTTGTTCTGGCACTTCTGGTTATCTGTGTCGGTGCACCGCTTATTTTACTGAACGTGCTGTGTAAGAAGGGAAGTGTGGTCGAGCGCATTCGCCAGAGTGATGAGTAGAAGTTTTCCAACATGCAACCAATCCGATCCCGTTGTCGTGTATATAAGTGAAGGCAATAAAGAATGTAGCTACAAGAGGGATAAAGATGGAAGATCACGAAATTATCAACTTATATTACGATCGGGCGCAACAGGCAATCACCGAGACGAGCGGTAAATACAATGCGTATTGCATGCACATCGCGCGTGCTATCCTTGGGGATGAGGAGGATGCCAAGGAGTGTGTCAATGACGTCTGGCTCAAGGCGTGGAACACGATTCCGCCACAGCGGCCGCAGCATCTCGCCGCATATCTCGGCAGACTTACACGTAACGCATCGATCGACCGCATGCGCACGCGGACACGAAAGCAGCGAGGGGGACATGAGACAGAACTGGTACTCGAGGAACTGCAGGATTGTATTGCGCACTCTACAAATGTGGAGCGCGAAATCGAGGGACGTGAATTGGCGGCAGCCATCAATGCGTTTCTTAAAACACTTTCCGCTTTTGACCGGAATGTGTTCGTCTGCAGGTACTGGTATCTGGATCCGGTGCGCGACATCGCGAAAGCGGCGCATGCCAGTGAAAGCAGGATCAAATCCATCTTGTTCCGCCTCAGAAAGAAATTAAGAGTGTATTTAGAGATAGTGTCAAATGACCTATGAAAAAATGAGCCAAAGAAAAAGGCTCAAATGAA